>VTLG01000050.1_pt1 | contig 39073 bp, 38 predicted proteins | sample 4694571 | NCBI WGS metagenome assembly VTLG01 (sample SAMN12604809, study PRJNA352737) | marine metagenome | biome: ENVO:00000447; feature: ENVO:00000209|ENVO:00000569|ENVO:01000036; material: ENVO:00002151; isolation source: viral sequences binned using virsorter ... | reverse complement strand
GTATGCCGCGAGTCCACGCCGATATAACGACCGTCGAGTCCACGGACATAACCTCTCTCACTAGCTTTGTGTACTGTTTCCAACAGCTCTTTAAGACCTGGAATGGCAGCAACATAGGCTTTACGTATCTCGGCACCTTTCTTTCGTGCCTTCTTTTCGGGTAGTTGTTGATCATAAGTGTAGCCTAACTTCAGATTCCCAGCTCCATATAAAAATGCATAGGAAATCGTTTTTACTTGACGCCTGGTGACACCGATGGCTGCGGCATTTGTGGCGTGGATATCTCCGGTAAGGAGGATTTCGGCATAGCGTCCTTGATCATATCTGGCGAGATAGTGGGCAAGCATCCTGAGCTCAATACCGCTAAGGTCGGCACCCACCATAACCTTACCAGGCGTTGCGGTGAATAATTTTCTAAATCTTTCATCTGAGGGCGTTTGTGCTAAATTTGGTTTACGGTGGGCGCATCTAAATGTAGATGTCGCTACTGAACAGTGATGGTGGATCCTAGATTTCGTAACAAGCTTCTGCCATGCGTTCACGCCTTCGGATATCATCCCTAAAGCCTTCGTAAGTTCCAGGAGCCGTAGAAAACGTAGAGCAATATCCGTCCCAATGTCCTTGAGTACTGTCTCGTCTATGATTGGCTTTTCTGACTTCAAGGTCATTAATGTAGGCGTCCAACCACAATGTGTTTGTAGTATCCATGCTATATGGTCACGTGAGGTGGGGTTGAGTTCCTTTAATCTTTGAAGCTCCGCTCCAGCAACATATCCTTGTGTCCTGTTATCTCGTTTAGGAGTGAACAACGTTCCTGCAACGTAAGGGAATTGTTTTCGAAGTACTGTAGTAGTGTCTTCCAATTCTCTTCTGAGAGTTTGTTCAAGTTGTTGAGCGGCTTGTTCATCAAAGTACCATCCATGTAGTTCCTGTTCAGTTAGTATTTTTGAGACCTGATGTTCAAAAAGAATCCATTCAGGTATTTGTGGAAGTGTTCGCATAGTTTAGTGGTAACTACAACGTCTTGTTCGCAGTAATCTTGCATTTCTTGAGACCAATCTTTCCAATCAGTAGTCTTACTGAAGTTTCCTTTGTAGACACCTAAACGGTATCCCCATGCCTCAAGAGAATGGCTGCCATATAACTGCAATGGCATATGTTTCCAATTGTACGCTTTATCTATATCGAGTAAATTAGGATGATATAACCTAGATAAAATAAGAGTATCCAATATAACACCGCGAGGATTAAACCAAGGGTAGATACGCTTGATAACAGGTATGTCATACCCAACGATATTGTGCCCAACAAGAGTATCGGCAGTTTCGAGCCAACTGAGAAACGTGGTAATAGAATAGTTGCTCCCCATAGGGCAATCTTCTTTAATCTCCTTCGCTGGGCCGTATGCCTCATCATTGAACGCCTCGGTGCGGTCATCTTCGCACCAATGGAGTGCAGCACAGTGGATACGGGTAGCATCATGGAGAAGTCCGTTCGTCTCTAGGTCGAACACTATTGTCCCTACTCCAGTGGTAGGTTTTGTCTCTGAACTTGGCACGCTCTACTGCTTCTTTACTAGGTGGGTTAGGTTTATTTAAGTATTTATACCATGGGTGTTCATAACCTCCATCAAAATTCTGCGGCTGGGTCAAATTTGGTCTCAGCTTCATGTTCAATAAATCTGCAAGTGTTTAAGTCATAAGTCAACTCACATGCGATGCCAACTTCGCCTGAATAGCGATTTTTAAGGACTCTAACAGTCGTAGGATTTCCAGGAGTGTTGGTCTGTTGATCTCTTTCGAGGGCAACGACTGAATCTGATATTTGAGCAATGCTGTGAGATCCTCTAAGTGAGGACAAACTAACTCTTCCTCCTTCTTCATGACTGTTTCTGTCATTACTAGCTCTTCGCAAATGTGAAACTAAAAATAATGCAATACCTGTACGCTCAACTAGGCTTCGTAGCCTGGTCATAGTGGTATCTATCATGCGACGCTCATCGCCTTCAAGTCCACTTAGGAGAATTGAGAGGTGATCCAAAAATACCACCTTACAATCGAGTCCGGTCGCGAGGTATTCAATTCTATTATATATGACATCTGGATCATAACTTCCAAACCCATCAAAACAAAAAAGATTCCAATTGGCAATACTATCTCCAAAGGCGGAGATGAGTTCTTCTCTTCCATGTTCTCCAAGGTGTAAGTTTTTTCCAACAGCTGTGGACATCAATCCAAGTGCTGTTCTCCTATTACTTGCTTCAAGCTCCAGGATCCCAACATGTTCGCCTTTGATGAGCAAGTCAGTTGCAATGTGACGGATGATGGATGTTTTTCCTGAGCCAGAGCCAGCACAAAATGTTGTAAGTTCTCCATACCTGATCCCGTGAAGTTTCTCGTTAAGTCCTTTGAAAGGGTACTCATGGTCAAATGGTTTCTGTGGTGTAGTTACAAGTTCAAGGAGAGTCTTTCCATCAATAATGCCGTCCGGTCTATAAGGTTCTGCATCCCATATCGCCTTTCTAATGGCTTCAGAGTCATTAGCTTGTAATGCTTCCGAGGGATCCTTATATTTCTCAAGGCGAGCGATCTTGACCTTGCCAGCTGGTAGTATGCTTGCCGCCTCCTTCGTCGCCTTACGGCCTGGATCGTCGCCATCGAAGAAAAGGACGATTTCTTTGTATCCCTGAAATAATGGGATCTGTTTCTGTAAATCCTTTTTAGCAGAAGTGGCTCCATGGGGAAGCGAGACCATCGGCCATCCACCCATAGCTTCATAGCAGGATGCAGCATCTAACTCACCTTCAGTAACAACAATACGTTTACCGCTACTAGGAAACAAATGCTGACCAAATAAGGTATCAGTGGAAACTCCTTCATAGGTGAAAATTTTCTTTTTGTTTTTTATTTTAACGCCTTGAAGAACTCCATCAGCTGTGAAGTAGGGGAACCTGAGTGTATCTCCGTCCCTATAGATCTTATAAAAGGCGTTAGTCTTCTCAGATATATTACGTTTATGCAGCCGTTCGGCTGATCCTGTTAGGTGGACAGTTTTCGACATGTGATTGTGAAGTTCATCGTCTCCTCCTGTTCTATGACGACACACAAAACAGAAGGTGTGCCCATCGGAGTACAATGAATTAGCATCCGATGAGCCACAGTTGTCGCAAGGCAGATGCCTCACGAACTCACTTTCGGTCATTAGATTAACCAATCAAGTGGTATATCGTGATAATGCGTCCATGGTATACCGTGGCGTTCGCACCACTGGGCATACGTTGTCTTGGACTTTTTGCTAATTGTATTATAAGGTGATTGAAACACCATTCTTATATCTATATCTGGATTATCTCGCTTGACGGCAAGCACCTTACGTCTGTCTGGGGGATCCCAATAGCCTTTTGCTTCGAGATAGACATGATTTGGGAGCACAAAATCAGGGAGATAATTGTGTTGAATGGTATAAGGAACCTTAGTAGATTCGTATTCATAGGATACTCCAAGCCCTTCAAGAAGATTAGCAATATTCTCTTCAAGCTTAGATCTATATTTTACAGGCTTTTCATGCTTACGCTTTAATTTATCATAAGCCTTCTTAGCCCATTCTAATGATTCTTTAGAAGTCTTCGTCGTCATCGGTGTTTACTGAGCAGGGTGTTGTATCGGCTATAACATTAGGGTCAGCTGTTTTAAACCCTGATGTTTTACCAAATAACTCAGCTACTGCATCAGCATCTAGGTCACCAGTATCTACACCAGCGTCTCCTTTCACTGAGACAACTTGTACACCAACCAACTTAAGGCTGCTACCATAGGTAACCCCATCCCGTAGAATGTAAGGTTTTTGATAGAAACCCAGTTTAACAGTAGATCCTGCATATAAAGGTGTTTTGGTATCAGTTACGGGCGTACCCTCCGTGTCTACCACGGGCGGGCGATTGTCCTCATTCCACGAGAACTTTAGTTTATACTTACCATCTGAGACCTCTTCCCATGGTTCTGGTTTAAGGCTAGCTCTTTTGGGATTTTTTAACTTAGACTCTGCCCATTTAAGAACATCAGTCCTTTCTGATTCTAATTTGTCAACAATCGTTTTGTCAACAACAGCCGAGAGGGAATAACCGAACTTACTAGGTGCTAGTACAGCTTGGAAACCCTCAAGGGTAACTTTGTCAGTCTTGTGTATAGTTCTAGCCACCAGTCAATGCCTCTTCTAATGAGCGAGGATCATTGTCCATTGAATCGAGATCAGCGCCAACCTTCTTAGGTTCTAGCTTCTTAATCTCAGCATGTAATGAGTTACGGTATTTAGTTAATTCACTGATGCGAACATCTATTGCATCTAATTGGCTTTGCCTAGCTTCTCGCTCTGCTGCTTGAAGCCTCTCTTCAGAGACAACAATAACTCTAGTGGGTGCAAAGAAGCTGTCAAATAATGATGGATACATTTAACAGAAAAAATAAGTTGATTCAATTACGGATTCCGGTTTAAGGCCTCCAATAATCGGTGGTTCAGTCTCCGCTCCTATTTGAGCAGCGAAGTCGTTTAAGTAATCTTGACCTGCAATATGCATGTACTTCTGTCTCACTATTCTAGATAGCTCAGACATATCAGTAGCTCTGCATAGTACGCTGTCATGGATTAAAGCGATAGGGTTATCAAAGTCTTGTACGCTTAAATGTAGTAATGTGGCATCTAATGAGTGTATGAGGTTAGGTGCAGTAGCAGCTTTATGTCTGTTCTTGTCTACCTCATTTGTATTATCTGTAGCTACTCTAAGCTGACAACGACCTAGAAGCTTGAGCTCAATAGTCTCTATCTTCTTCTTCATTATCCTTTGGTTAACCACAAAGCCAGAAGGTGTTACCCACTCTAACTCAGTAGCTCCACGCTTAATAGCTTTAGCTACCTCATCTTCTATCCATTTCATTACTGCCATTGGGCCGGGAACGACGGTGTGCATCGCATCTCTAACCGCTTGCACGGTGATTGTGAGATCTTCCTTACCTATCTCTATACCTTTCTCAGCCAGTGCGTCCTTGATGTAGGATCTATTTGAGTAAGGTTTAGCGTTGTAGGGTATAGTCATGACGGTCCTTTTGACCACCTTCCTATCCATTACTTCTTGTATGTGGGTAGGACAATTCCATTTGGCTACACCAGCTACAACCTTATATGCGTCTTGTGGCCTATCAGAAGGCAACACGTTGACGAGACGTGCTGTCTTTTCATCCTTCGCAAGTAAAGCTAGGATCTGTAGACCACTACATGTAGCGTCTGTTGCTACAGGCAGTCCGGTAGTATCTTTATCTTTTAATATACAACAGTGGTAATATTCATCACACGCTGCTAAGAATTGCCAAGGTTCCTCGGCTCCTTCCCAATCAGAAAGACAACCTATTGGATCTTCAGCTACTCTCTTTATTAAAGATATATGATTTGCTACCCATTCTTGTCTCTCATCCCATGTGTCCTTGTCCTTACCGTAGGTGGTAGCTACTTGAAAAGACAACCATTCCTCAGCTTCCGTATTTAGATATGACTCATCAGCAAATCTTATCAGTGACTTGCCCCAGTCAGTGTCTTGAGGTGTGAGAAATGCGGGTATAGGATAAGCGCGACCTCTATAATCAAAAGACCAAGGTATATAAAACCTCTCCACATCTTTAAACCTCTCTACAGCTTGCATAGTCATACGAGTTCGACACGAACGTCTGAACTCATTCTTCTGTAGATTCTCTACTCTTGCCCTTTCCCTTCTATAAGCTTTACGAGAATCATAGTTCTCTTCTATATCAGGTGGCTTAGGTGGTAGATCATAGTGAATGATAGGGAGAAACTTACCCACAGAAGTTCCAGTCTCTTGTAAATGGCGCGAGACCGTGGTAATGAAAGGACTCAAACGATATCCAACCTTCTGTATCTTGTTGAGAAAGGCAAGTGGTAGTTCTCCCTGTATAGGGCAGGGGTTGGTTTTCCGTATAAGATCGTGGCCAGCCATGACCTCGTTGAGTACGTAACCACCAGGTTTCTCGTTAGTCCAGTCGTTAGGTTCGATAAGCATTGGCCATGTTAGAGGGCTGAACAACTCAGCCTCAGCCATGACTGCATCCTTGATATCTAAGAACTCTGCTGTAGGTAGTACATAGGTAACAGTCTTGCGTCCTTCCCTTATAGGCATCTTCTCAAACCAGCCACTTGATTCCATAATACAATCTAGTAGCCAGCCTCCTAGTTTAACTCTTACTGATGTAGACCAAGGTTCCCACTTCTTGACGTTATACCTATTCATTAATGTCTTAATGATAGTTAACTTCTGATGAGTACCACATGACTTGTGCCAGTAGTTCTTCTTAAGTGTATTCAAGAGGCCAGGAGCTTCCTCCTCATAGTGCCTCATTCTACATTCATCTTCTACTGCTTGTCCTATGGACTCAACAACGTTAGTCGCTTGGTTACTTCCATCTTTAAAGCTAAATACTTTATCTATTGTCAGCTTACATGCAATGGCAGCAGCAGCGAGTGGCTCAAGGTTTGAAAGAAACTGGTGGATATGACGAAAGGCCACTCCATTCTGTCGTTCATGTATACGGTCCGTAGTATCAGTAATTCTCTTAACCAATAAAGGTAGAAGAGTATCGATACTAGCGATACCATAAATAGTAGCAGACGCATACGCTTGGTTCTCCAGTTTAAGAGTGTTATCTCTAAGCCTCTTGAGTCCTTGTCTTATTTGATCTCGCTCTAACTCTACCTGCTCATGTATCTGAGACTGGGAAGGAGTTGGCATAATCTTCTAAGTCCTCTAGGATTTGTTCTTCTATTATATCAGCGATCTCCTCATAGTGAGGATGATCATCTGGTAAGGCATCGTAGGCTTTATCTCTATAGTCTAGGATGTCCTCAGGCGAGTGGATCGTCATAGTCCTCTATGTATTCAGGTTTCATTAAATGGATGCCATCAGGAGTGCATACAGTGAACTCTGATTCACCCATGTCCATTATAGCACGGCACTTGTTCTTTGCATCACCAGCCCGTGAATATGTGTATTCCTTAACTTTACCTGTGACTCTGTTGTGTTCTCTAATGATACAATTAACTGAGGAAGGTAACTCCCAACCAGCAACTTTCCAATCAAAGAACTCATCAAATGGTATAGATAGGAAGAATTCATCAGGGCAATCCTTGAATGCTCTCCAGTTGTTAGGGTAATACTTCTTTTTAGCCATCGATTAACTCCACGTCTACTAGATAGTCGTCCATTAAACAGGCTTCCTCATAAGCCTCATAGGCAATGTCGTATTCATTACCGTCGTGTTCCATAATAAAATCTCTGCCAGATGACAGAGTAACATGATACTTAGGCATGCGATTGTGAAAGCAAGTGTTTAATTAGGGCCTTAGTTCGGCGTTTAGCATCACGTACAGCTTGTGGTTTAAGTGTACGTTTTTGTTCTTTATTGGAATGATGTTGCCAATTAGGTACTTTCATCCTGAACACCTCCGTGATGCTCAACGGTTGTGTCCCTTTCTTCAATCAGGTGATACTTCAAGGATAACACAGGTAGTGCGTCCTTGATCCTTCTTTGAATGAAGTCTATTATATCACGTGGATCTGATTTAGTTTCAATAGTTAATTCAACAGTGTACTTCATACCTCCAATGTGTATAGAACGAGGGAGTGAATCCCTCAGTAAACACCACATATAGCGGTGCTTAGAGAGAGAATCAGAGATAAGTTTGAAGATATATCTCTTTGTAAAGAGGTTCAACCTTATCTAATAAATAGAGAAGATACTCTACATCTTCAAGAGGTAATTTAAGTTCAATCATTTACGAAACTCCTTAACCTTAGTAACAGCTTGATCTACATAAGGTTTCATTTGTTTAACAACTTTGTTCAGATCAGCCATCGCTTCTCTTACTTCATAGTTGTTTATCTTTAACCTATTCTGAAAGTCCTCCCAAAGAGCATTACGATCAATGAGTTGAATGTCAGGTAAATGTGATTGCACTTTAGTTAAAGTAACAGGTGTTTGTTCGGTAATAGTTACCTTTGATTCATAAGTTTGTTCTGTCATTGTCTTCTTCCTCTTCCTAACTGGACGAGGTTTGAGTGTCTTAGTGGTTGACATTTTGAAATGGGTGAACAAAATGGGATGGTTAGTCCCAAAGCGGGTAACCGGATTCGAACCGGTAACAATAGCTTGGAAGGCTACAGTTTTACCATTAAACTATACCCGCTGAAGATTACTCTTCAAGTTTAGCTAGTAGCTCCTTGTCATTAAGTTCGTCTACGTCCTTGCTCTCTGCGTCCTTGTTGTACTTAGAAAGGGTTTCTTCTAAGTCTTTTTGTACAAGATTGCGAGCAAAGTCTAACATAATAGACTTATCTATGCCAGTAAGTAATACTCTATCGCAGTGATCAGGAGTAACAATTAGTGTACCATGTTCAGCACAATAATGTAAACAAGTGTTATCACCTAAGTAATACTCATGTGTGGTTTCGTAAGTAAGCATAATGCCGAGGCGATTGTGAAAAGAGAGTGATAAGAACCACTCATAAAATCCACCGAAGTGGAAGGATTTAAGGAGTGAATCAAGGATGGTTGATTGTATTCTTCAAGAATATATAAAGAAGAATAATGATACAAATAGTGACAATGAATGAAGTCATGCGAATGCATACCTCTCATCATTTAACCAAGTGTCACTATTACTTAGCTCTTCACATGTTGTTGATTCGTATTCAACTCTGTTGACAATTTCATCAGAGACTAACTCAATGTAGCACCAAGTTACATCATTTTTATACATATCAAGACAGCAATCATTAGCTGTGAATATGTTAGCTAAGAACTCAGTTCCGTAGCTTGTAATAATGTAGTCGGTAATCTCTTCTTCATAGTTATCAAAGAAGCGGATGGTGTCAGCATAATATATGTATTGGCTGCACACACCAGATTGACAACCATGATTAACGATTTCCTTAGCTTCATTGTAAGTAATAGTCTCCATGATTTCATCATAAGCTGAATCAAATTGTTTAGCCATGTTGATGATAGTTAGTGGACAGAATGACACATATTAAGTGTCAACGGAGCTAAAGGGAATTGAACCCTTATCTTGTGCGTGACAGGCACATGATTTAACCGTTAATCTATAGCTCCAGGAAAGCGCAGTTAGTAATAACTAGGCCGCGCGATTGTGAAAGTTAATTAATAATCAACCTTCGAAGCCAAATTGATAACGACACTTAGCAGATATTAGGTTGTTGTTAACCCATTGACCAAGTGAAGTATCAGGTGTTGACTTATACAAAAGATTACGAATTGCATCTCTTGCTACACCAAAGTATGTATACTTGCTGCCATTCTTAAACTCAACTTGTGCAGTTTGTTCAAGCTCATCAACATTTAGTGATGTAATAGCAGAAGAGTTGTTTACTTTGAGGTTTGTCATGGTGAATGTTAAATAAAGGGTGTACTAGTTAGATTCAACTAAGTCTGATGAATGCATGATTTCATAGAAACAATGACTATTAAATCTTTGCTTGTTCATTAATACAAACTTAGCACGATCATAATCTTCGTATGTACCAAGATGAACAGTTTCACCTGGATCATGTTGAACTAGATGCCACATAGTTTGTGTTAGTTAGTTGGAAAGTTTGATACATAAAGTATCAATAACCTGGGTAGGAATTGCACCTACTTGAATGACTATAACATCAGGTTGATTAAACTAGTTCGATGCAATTAACTTGATCGTAATCTAGTCCATATTGTTTACATAAATCCTCATCATCTAGAGCATCTATGTTGTCAACAATTACATCCAATTCTTCCTGACCAAATTGTCTTGACCATTCGTAATTGAGTTGATTAGTTAACACATCATCATACAAACTTGGTTGACAATGTATAAGAACTTGAGACATAATGTTCTCCATTTGTTTACATTTTAATTATAGCAGAGTTGAGAGGTGAAGTCAAGCTCACTTCATACTCTGTAATAATGATGTAAACCTCATACGATTGATCGAACTTCGTTGTTAACGTAATCCTCTAAATCGTTGAGGCGTTGTTGAGAAATAAGATTACAATAATCATGGATGATATCATTAACTAAAGTGTAATCTTCTTTAGCTAAGTATGCTAAATCCATTGCTAATTGTGATCTTGAATTGTACAACATAGTAGAACCTCATTTGTTTACATTGTTAATATAACATGGATCATAGTATAAGTCAATAGGTTGTTACACTATGAAATAATGATAGTAACTGTATTGTGTCTATATGTTAACATAGCGCTACAGATGAGCACACAATTTGATACATAAGCACAACTAATGTGCCGCTCGTGCTTCGCACTCGCTCCATTTGCGTTCGCAATAAGGATTTAACAGCGCCACATCGTGTTGTTATGTATAAAGAAAGCGAGCCGAAGGCGAGCGGTAGCAAGGGATCCTGGACACCCTATGGGGGTTTTGCGAATGATTCTCAATAAGGAATAGACCTGACAAAATTATGTCATTTTTTATCGGCTAAAAGATACCACTTATCACTCTTCCTTATAATCTTCTGTGCTTTCTCCCTAGAGACACATTCCTGTGCTTTAGTTTGAAACTTAATCAACTTTTTCTCTGCTTTATTCAAGCAATACTCCATAATAACTTTGATAAGGCAGATGCTAGCTCTCTATAGCTACTCGCTACGTACACTTGTCCTAGAACTACACTAATAGTAGCTACACTCCAGAACACATAGTACCACATAGACTTAACCTGCTTAGGCTGGTGGGGGATAGTCATGTTAATATATGTATAATAGGTATATCCGAGGATTCATTCGTTGAATCTTGGTGGTGGAATTGGGGATATAAGTATTAAGTAAGAGAGAGGAAGTGTTGTCTCGGAGAGACGACGACTTCCTCGTAGGGGCTGGGTCCACCCTTCCCTTCCCCTGTATAGGTAAGGGGTTGGGTTAAATCCAGGTGGGGACAGTCTTTTTACCTACTGCTCCTCTAGCCTTACGTCTTTGGTCTAGATCCATTCCCAGCACTAAATGGTTAGCTGCTGATTGGGGATCATCTGTCCAAGAGTCAAGGATATCTTGCCAGTCTTCTTGTTTTCTTGACTTAACAGCTTCATATGCTGAGATGGAGAGAGCATCTGTGAAATACTTGACGCCTTGGGCCAAACAGTCCAATCTGTCATCGTGTTTAACAGCTCCTTTTTCTCTACACATCCTAGACATCTGATAGAAAAGCATATAGAGAAGACGTTCTTCTGGAGCTGCCTCTTTATTAGAATTGTAATCCCAATCAATAACCGACCTATTACATATAAGGCGATGCTGATTAAGAACCGGCTCCAACGCATCAATGATACGATCTTCTTTTCTGACATTAGCTCTTATTTCTTCTACATCTATGGCTTGTTTGGTCTGTTGTAAGTGCTTCTTAAAGAGTTCACAAACTATACCATCACCAAAGTTAGTCTCTACTACGAGTTTAGTGACATTATACTTCTTACAGCCTCTTAAGATATCTAAGAGTGTCCTATCAGAGTATCCGTCTCTATAAGCTCGCATTTCATGGAGATAAAGGAATCCATTCTTTTGGGATAGGTACGCGGCAGCTGTTTCATCGGTGCCACGTCCAGAGGGATCCACGCTGCAAATTGTTTCTGTGTAAGGTCCCCATTCTCCTTGTAACTGCATTGGAGAGTAAAAATAGTCTCCTGGGAGCCCGACCGTCGGGAGGTCTTTGATGACGTTGGACGGGTCGGAGCACCATACGCATGCATCTGGAGCCATACTAGGGTTGACAGCAGTGACAACCATATCAGCCATCTTAAGAGGGAACTTTTCCGCATCACTTAAACTTGTATCTAACATGAACTGGAGCATGAAGTTAGATCGTCCCATGGACGCTTCACGCTCTATTAAATCTTCATTATCGAATCTGTCTGGGTCGGTACAGCCGCCAGTTTCAGCACCTGTATCGATATCTTCTTGTAGTTGTGGAGCTATTAATCCTTCATACTGTGAGAGGTTTTTGGGGTATCGTGCTGGCCAAACAAAGGGACGATACGAGCGCTCTGCCAACTTACGATAAACAGTAAAAGTAGTCTGAGGAGTCCCGAGATACATAATACGGCTATCGTCTTTCGGCGTAAGGATGGATTCAGCCTCCGTACAGAGTTGAAGTAATTTTTCACGCATTAGCTCCGTCATGGAGTTTCCAGGCACCTCTATGTCGTCCAAAATCATCAAATCTGCGCGACTTCCGGTGAGCTGTCCAGTTATACCCACGCTTTTGACGCTTGGGGCTTGGTGAGGAGAACAGTTTACGTCGAAGCTGATGCGACTCCAACGAGAATCGTCTGATTTCGGTCTGAGATGTACGAGCCATGGGGTTTCAATGATTAGTTTTTGTAGAAAGATCGACATATTATCCGCACGTTCCTTTGATGCGGATATAATCATTATTTTTTTTTCGGGATCCTTAAATAGAGTCCAAAGAACAAACGCTCCAGTAATCCAAGATTTACCAACACCACGGAAGGCTTGGATCTGGAGACGCTTCGGACCATGCTGTAAGTAGTCAGCAATTGAGTACTGGGCACGAGTAGGACTAGGTAAGTCGAGCTGTTCCCATAAAGCCTGAAGGAAAAGTTTGAAGTCATCTTGTAGGGCGGTTATGATATCAGTCATACTCTTTTTATTCTACGAAGAGAATCTTTTTCAGGAGGATATCGTTTTTTATCTCCTGTCATTCTTCTAAGTCTAAAGTTAAAATCATCTGGAGAGATTTCAGTTTTAATAGGTACTATCATATTAGCATCAGAAATTAAAAGCTGATCTCTTTTTTTCTTTTTTCTTTGTTTTTTAGCCATTAGATTTTCTTACCCTTCCAATTATAGTGAGTTCCCGTCCCACTAGAATCAAGAGAGCCAGCGCCACTTTTTTTAAGTTTATCTATAACAGCTTTCATAGCTGGATCTTTTAGAGCACCAGGAGAAGCTAAGACACCGCCGCCAAGATCTATTAATTGGGCTAAGAGTTTTTCTCTGTTTTTGGATTTTTTCTTTTTAGTTCTTGCCATAGTTATTTAAAATCAGGGTCTGTTGGTAGTGGTGCATATTCATCAGCCATTCTAGTTAATTCTGTAGGTTCACTAAGATAGTCTTGTAAGACTGATTGCTCTTGCAGTACACCTTCAGCTGAATTAGGGTCTTGGCCAACACCTTTACCTGGCCTATCTCTTGATATACCTTTTTGTACATCCATTTGAATATCCTTACCTTCTTGCACTCCTATTCTACTTTTTACTTCTGCAAGATAATCTTCTGCTACTTTTTGCGCTTCTATAATTTGCTGTTCTATCTCAAGAGTACGCTGACTTGGTATACCTCCTCTCTCTCTTAATTCATCTAGAAGATCGTTACCACCTCCTTTCTTTGGAGGTTTTAGACCACTAGCTTCAAAATCAGGAAGAACTGAATCTTTTAAGTCATATTTTAACCTATCTCTCTTTCGATAAAGCTGGAAAATTTTCTGCTGATCCCATACAGGTATTGAATCATAAGCTCTTTGTGATAAATTTAACTGTCTCCGCATAGGAAGTGATATTTCTTTTATGGATTTTTTGAAGTCTGCAGTTAAATCGTTAATGTTATCAAAATTAGTTACCTCTTCAACTTTAGTTTTTAAAGCTTTACCTGTAGGTTCTATTTTAGCTTTTCTAGCTTTAGCGTGTGCATCGCTATGAACAGCTCTAGGATAACCAACAACACCATAATCACCCATACCAAAGCCGCCCATTTCATGAGCTAGATGGTTGAAATTGATTACATCTAGTTTTGTTATCTTCCCAGCTTCATAAAGTGCTTTAACTTGAAGCATATAAGCTGCGTAGAGTTTCTTTATTAATTCATGGTGCAACTCAAAGTAAGGCATATCCTCTACTGTAGATCGTGGTATACCTTTTTCGTCTAAATAAGTTTCTGCACCACCTTCTCTTTTAAGCTCTGACTTCATTTTAGCTTCTGCTGACTTAACCCAACCTTTTATTTGAGTAGAATTAATTGGTCCCAAAGTCATAGATCTACTTAAGAAATCTTCTGAACCAGGTTTCAATTTAGCAGCTTCATCCCACGCTTTTTGTACGTTATTCCATTGGAATTGGAAATCATCTGTAGTGAGTTCTTGTACACCTTTAGCTCTATGTTCTGGAGCAACTGTAAAGTCCTGTTCTACAGGTTTATTACGAATTCTTTCAGCTCTAGTTTCTGGATCATTAAAAAAAGCAGTTAATTTAGTATTGGTATCAAGTAATCCTCTATAGTTTCCTTCAGGAAATTCTGCATCTCTTCTACCTGCTTCTCCTAAATTATTTCTTAAATCAGACAGTGCTTCTGTATTACCTGCTTCAATAGGCTCTTTCCACGCATGTAGATCATTATCAGGCATCCTTTTAAAGATTTTCTCAGCATTACCATTTTTCAAAGCTTGTGACCAGAGAGAATCAGCTGCTTCTGATCCTCCACTTCTACTAAGTACTGACCATAGAGTTTCTCCTAGCTCACCAAGCCCACCTTTAAGTGCTCCCATTACTTCTTCCTCTTTTTCTTTTTAATTTTAAGACGACTTCTTCGGTTAATAGAAGCTTTTTGTAATCGACCTTTGGTTTTACTACCTTTATAATGAGCAGCATCTAAGCCATCTTTATTACCATAAGTACCGAGCTTACGGTTTAATTTATTAGCAGCAGATTTAATTGCTTTACCCTTCTTAGTTTTCTGGTAACGTTTCTGCTGTTCTAACCTTTTTTTGCGGGCTTTTGGATTCTTTTTGTAGTATTCAGACGTTTTGCCTGCCATATAGCCTCCGATGTACTAGATCAGGGTCAACTTTAGGTAGTACTTTAGTAAGTTTATCTAAAGGATTGCCATCGTAAGCAACTCCACTTATATCATTAATTTTGAGCCAGTCACAAGCTGCTTTAAGATCTTGTGTACTAGCTTCACCACTCTTGACCCTTTTAAGGAATTCAGTGGTGACTAGGTTATGCAGTTCATTAAACTGCTGTTCTGTGGCCTTAGCCATGGTTTTCTATTTTACGCCAGGGAATAGGTGTTTTTTAATTACTGCAACTGCCGCATCATCTAGGGTGTTCTCAGTGGAAGATACCAGTCCTTCAAGCAGATCAACAATAAGTTGCTTAACTGCGGTGGACTTGATGAATGCGAATAAGACAGGTTTTAATACGATCATTTGCTTAGGGGGTTAAGTTTCTGCCACCATTTCTTAGGTGGTGGTGGGGGTTGCTGTTTAGCTAATGCTGCAGCAACTTGTTTTTTAAACGCAGCTATAGGGATAATATCACTACACATATGATATACACGTGTAGCAGGTCGTATCATAAATCCCTTTTGTTGGAGCTCGGCACATTTAAGAGCACGAACCAACTCGTAATCAAGCTCCATTTTAGCTTGCTGTCTAGCTCCAATAGCTTTACAGCGTTCAATTAATGAACCATCTAGGGGTACCATGAAGTTAATCTGTGCACCCCAGTTCTCAGCTACAGTGTAGCTTTGTTGGTCCATATTATCATCATAAGGAGTGGTATGATTACCCATATAGAATGGGCTAAATGTCATTGTTGCTCCGTTACAACTTATGTTCGGTCCGAGTACCTGACGCGAAGGGGCACCATTATTTTGGAACTGGACGGCTTGATTTGTAACGTTTCCTGTAGCCGCTGCCACAGGGTTTGAAGTATTGTTGGTTTCTCCCTCTTCAGCATGTGCTGGAACTCCTATTGCGAGAATACTGATAATGATACCGTAGTAGAGGTAGTTTCGATTTCTCTTTCTATCTCTGTTACTTCGAGTACCTGACTGGCAGCTCTTGTTATTATCTCTAACGTGAAGTCGCTGCCAGCTGTTGTCATGTTGAATACCGAATCTGAATCCGCTATTCCGCCTGAAGACGTTGAGGTGTGGGTTATGTTGTCTCCTGACCATTTGTTTAATGCAGACCCATAGGTTGTGATCTCGATTGTCTCGGTGATCTCTTGGGTCGTTGTAGTGGTGGAATTCATGGACCCCTGAGTAAACTGTGGGGTCACTAATTCTGCTCTTACCGCCGTGGGTGATACCAGCATCAAGAGTAAAAGCCATTTCTTCATTCTTTCTTTTTAACCATTGGACAATTGACAGGTCCTTTACCTTTAGAATTAGCTGTATTAAGGCCAAAAGACGCAAGTGCACCTGTAAATATCGAAGCAACGAACGTGATATCCGAACTTCCAGACTTTTTAATTATGTTACCGGGTAGTTCAACATAATTCAATGTTATTATGAATCCTGCCCAGACAACTACGCCAAGTCTGACCATAGTAGAAAGGAGGGCTATTTGCTCTTCTTCGAACTCTCCTCGTTTTCCTTTGATTCGGTCGATGAGTCCTCTTTTTTCTTCTTCCGGTTTTCCTTCCATTTGTTAACTTTAGCTTGTAGTTGTTTCTGAACCTTCTTCTTGATAGGTTCGAATAAAGATTGCGTAACAGTTGTCGTTGTTACTGCAATTACAGCTGTTGTCACCGCAGTTACCACTACCGCTGTTTCCGGTACTGGCATCTGTATGTCGATAACTGGTATTTTTAAGGTGGGTTGTTCCGGTTGTTCTGTCTTCTCTTCCTCCGTAGCCTCAGTCTCCTCAGGGCGCTCTAAATCAGCTGGAGGTACCACGATAGGGCGGAAGGCAGGTACGTCTGCTGTAGGCTGTCTGAGGTACATCTGAGGGATGTCTAGAGCCTTGGGTAGGTTAGGTGTAGGGAGGATGATGGACATTTAAGGTTTAGGTTGAGTAGCTATTAAATGAGCTTTCCAAGCATCTTTAACTGATTGAGTCCATACAGCAGCTGCTATACCTTTAACCTGATCAGATTCTCCACTGATATCGGTATCAGTAAATTCATCCTTTGAATTAACTTTTCCGCAATCAAGTACTTTTCTTGTAAATGATCTACTAATTTCTTTACCATCATCTTTGATAATAGTAGCTGTTCTAACTTGAAGAGCTTTGTAGTCTCCAACGACTTCAACTCGATCTTCAGTTGTTTCTTTTGTGAGTGCCATTAAGATTAATCTCCAATTAAAATAAATTTAGGCTGCATCAGTATGATAACAAACTGATATTCCATATACGACTCCTGATGTTCCAACAACAGGACCATGACCATAGCCACCATCTTCTTGTTGTTCAGTTGGGTATATACGACTTTGACTTGGATCTAATACACCATTTTGGTGACGGTATCCTGCTGAACCATAATTTGGTGCAAGTGAGCCAGCAGTGTATGGTCCAAATGCTACAGCAGATCTAGCCCCATTATTCTGGAATGGTAGTCCATTAATAACAGCTATTCCGCTGTACGCTGTAGTTTCACCTGTCCATTGAAGGGTACAAGAAGCAAATACCAAGGACCCTACTCTTACATATTGCCCTCCGTTAGAACCTCCCATAGTGTATTCTCCACCATCAGCACCGTCTATTACTGGAGTCCAGGTCCCTTCTTCATAATGCGACAACAGTTCTGAGCCTGAAGCACTAGCGCCTGAAGCACTAGTTGTTGTCTGAGCACTAAAGTCAATACCTTTACCAGCTATCATCTTTAATCCATCAGCAGATGTTAAACACACCTGTACGCCATTATAGAAAAGTTTTACTGCACCATCAGCTTCAGCTTGAATCATAGTTTCAGAAGCTGCAGCATTGTTTAATTCAACAACATCACTATTAAGATATAAACTGCCAGTAGCGTTTTTTATAGTGCTATTATTTGAAGTGTGGTGTATTTCTAAATCATTACCAGTACCCCAACGAGCTTTAACAGTATCGTTAAAGTCTACGCCTGTTGCACCGCCTACTGAAGCACCAGCATCTTCAAAAGCTGGAGGTGATCCAGCTCCTGTAGAGGTTAATACCTGTCCATCATTACCTGGACCTACATGAACTGGGTTACCGCTTGCATCATAAGTAATTATAACGCCATCTGTACCACCAGCCATATGAGCTAGGCCTACAGAGTTATCGGCTATATTGTCACCATCTACGCAGTCATCGGCTAGATGGGCATGATCAATTGATCCATCAGTGTAATGCTCTGAATCGCAAGCATTATCTGCAAGATTATCACCGTCTACTGCGTCACCTGCAAGCATTGCATGTTCTACAGCTCCACTAGCTATAGTCACAGCTCCTGTATTAGCGAGTGTTACATCGCCTGATACAGCAACTGCTGTTGGCCTGTTAGACCCATTACCAACTATAATCTGCCCATCTGTAACATTCTCTACTTTAGCTAAAGTTACATTTGCAGCAGCTATATCAGCTGTTTTTACTTCTAGGTCTTTAATACCTAAAGAGTTTACTTCTGTTAATGCCATTATTCAAGCTCCAGGCGAGGCCATGCTGTTATTGTAGTAGTAATTAGAGTCTGTAATGCATCGGTTGAAGTACAGTTACTAATTTCTGTTTTTCTAGTTTCGTACACACTCCTAATTGAATTTCTATGTGTTTCTATTTTATCAGGTATTGCTGTCCCTTTATCTGCTTTACGGATAACATACCAGTCAGTAGCAGACAAATAGCTATCTGCTTCTTTTTTCTGTATTTTCAGCCAATCTGTTTTTAACCCATCGATTGGCCTAGCAGTAGTTTTAGAAGTATAAAATCTACTATCAAAAATTTCAGGAACTGGATCAGCTACTTCAGTGATACCAATTGCCTTCTTTTCATCTGAAGAAGATAATCTTAGCCAATTTGATGGGTAATTTACTCCATTCGCGCTAAATGACCGATCAGGCGCGAGAGTTTTTCCGTCTAATTTAAAAGCCATAATTTACACCGCGTTTGAATATTTAAAAGGTCGTTTAGCGAAAGCCGCGTAAACATATTTTCTACCATCAGTATTAGCTTCTGTATTACCACTGACTCTTAATTTGAATCCATTCGAGAAGAAATCCATATCGTTATCACTGCTAGTATCTTCCATACCATCTGTATTCACCCTTAAGCAGTTTACTCTAGGATTAGTTGTACTTGTTGTATTATCATGTATAGTCCAACCACTAGTATTACCACCTTCATAACCTTTAATCATTACGAAAGCTGGTTCAAATCCTGTATAGACATAAGGAGGTCTGATTGGGTTTAAAGCTGATGTATGATCATCACTATAACCACCGCCAATACCTTCATAATATCCAAAGTTTGAGAATCCTTCTACTTCTGCCCATAGATAACCTATATAAGTCCCGTTATTAGCGTTTACAGAACCATCTGAGCTTACAGTGAATTGAGAGTTTGTAGGAGATGTACTATTCCATTTACCACCACTTGATTGACTGGTTTCGTTCCACTCTAATGCTGACCCATTACCTAAATGTTTATGATAAACCATCCAGTTATCGTTAGAATCTCTTCTTTTTACTATCATAAATGCAGGTACAGCACTTAAGTTATGGTCTATAGCACGATTACTTCCATTACCAGTCCAACTAACGATTTCAAATCCTGGAGCAGTGCCCTCTTTCCAGCACCATGCAACATAAGAATTGTTATTACCGTTTACTGCGTCATCAGTGCCAAGACTAAAGCCATCTGCACCAAAAGCAGTTAAACCATTACTCTCAGTATCTTCGTCATCTTGACCAGTGGTAATTAGACGTTTTGTAGTACCTCTTGTTGTATCATAAATTTGTCCATCTGTATCACTACCACCAGATCTTTTCTTTAAGAAAACTAAATCAGGAGAAAAACCTAACCCAGTTATAGATTGAGTACTTCCGTTCCCAGTATAAAGTATTGTATTAAAATGTCCACCTGGTTTCACAACTGCAGGTGTAGGTATATTAGCATTTGTCAGGAGTTTATAACCAGTAGGAGGCTCTCCATTTGAAGTATTTAGTGGGAATTGTCCAAAGTTTGCATTGAAAGTTGCATCAGCAAAGTATTGCCCATCAGATACAGCTGGTGAAATACCATTTCTATTACCAAAACCGACTATATCCCAGTCAGTATTGTTCATAATAGTATTATCACTGTAGTATCTCATCGTTTCATTATCGATATCAATACAAACACCCATTACATTACTAGTACTATAAGCACTTCCATAAGAAGCATTCCAGCCTCCTCCAACAGTTGGATGGAATATTTTTCCAGCATATTGTGGTACTGGGTATATACCCCAACCGTTTGCACCATACGCACTTCCCATCTCATTGACTTGTCTACTACCATTAAATCCATGGTTTTCAACCCAACCGATCAGATATCCTGTTGTACCATGTGCTGATGTACGACATTCGTAATACCATTGACCAGTTTTTGGATAATAATTAGTAGCTACTGTAGCTTGAGAATCTACACTACCTTGTCTAGCATCAGTTACTGCTCGTAAACCTCCTTGTCTAGTCGAAACTCGGTTATCTGTACCATGCGCAACAAAGACTGTTCCATTATTTTGTGGGGTATCTTTTAGGAAATCAGTCATATCATCTGCAACACCTGATCCACTTGCATTGGAAAAGTTAGTTGGAGTGAAATTATGCCCATTACCAGACTCATCTTTACCTAATGTTGATGCACTAGTTCCTGAGTTATCTTGGAATCTTAAATAGAAACCATTAGTACCGTATGCACCTGAATATGCTTTAGGAATCCACTGTCCTGTATCTGGGTCTTCTTTTCCAAAATCATCTGCAGTTTTACCTTGACCGTCGCACATATGGACTTCACACATCAAACCACCAAAATAACCACCCCAAAGAGTATTACCAGATTTACCTTCAGAACCGATGTGATGTATCTCTTGGGTATTCATCCAATGATCTTCATCAGTCTTTACAGCTTCAGTTTGGGTCAATGCTTGTCTAACACCATTAACCCATATAATTACCTTATCTGCTGTAGTTGAGTGATCTCTATCGAAGGCTACAACTACATGATACCACGATGTTGTATCTCTAAATTTACCTACAGTTTGAAAGTGCCCTAAGGCTTGGTTGGTACTATTTGCATATCTTTTATGCTGCCAGACAATGCAATCATCACCTGATTCTTGGAAATAAATACTCGACTTTCCATTATCGGTTCGCATACTTATTATATTATCGTCCCCTGTTTTATATTCAGTCCGTTTAACCCAACAACTAAAAGTATACTTGTTTTTACTTGTAGGATCACTACCAGGGGTTCTTTCTAGGTAATGACCGTCGTCTTGGTCGAAGCGCAAGGAGTAATCGATTTCTACAGAATCATCCCCACCGCTTGCGCCTAATCTTGTAAGAGTATCAAACATATTAATCTAAAGCTAGAGTGGCAACACAATGAATCTTATCAGCTGCTACAACAACATAATCTATACGATCCACTGCGTTAGCTGTAGTTGTAAGTGTTGGAGCAGTACCACCAGCCCATAGGAATTGAGTTCCCCAAGCTGCTGTACGGCTTCCTGTACCATCTTGTGTTAATGTAATTGTACCTGACTGACCGACTGATTCAGTTGAAGGGTTAGCAAAAGTTATATTATGTCCCATTGTACATGAGAAGTGGTTAGATAAACCAAAGTCTATTGTTACTGTTCCTGCAGAAGTTAATGCTGTTACTATTTGTTCAGAGTGTCCCCAAAGTTTCGCACCACCAGCTTTAGTACTTAATTCTTTTGTACCATCATGGAACAGTTCAACTGCACCATTAGCAGTAGCGAGAATCATATTCTCACCAACAGACTTAGCTCCTAAAGAGAAGCTATCAGATTTTACATGTAAGTAACCTGTGCTATTTTCTATATGGGAGTTTGTACCGTCATGGAAAATTTCGAAATCTCCACCAGTACCTAATATAGCTTTAACACTATCTGCAAACTCTATAGCTTTATCTGATTCATCCCATGTTATATCAAAACCAGAATGAGTAGCGTTATCAAGTACAACGTCACCTGCAATGGTACCACCAGATAATATGTTTGTGTTGGTATCTGTCGGTGTAGCCCATGTTAAACCACCATTATTTCCAGATTGTTTAGATAGGAATTGCCCATTAGAACCAGCATTAGATATATAAAGATTATCTTCATCAACTGATTCAGAAGACATATGTTCTAAATCAACTGCACCGGCTGCTATATGCTCTGAATTAACAACATCGTCTTGAATGTTATCTCCATCTATGCAATCATTAGCTAAGTGAGCATGGTCTATACTTCCATCTGTATAATGTTCAGAATCTATTGCATCGTCAGCAATCTTTGCTCCAGTAACTGCATCAGCTGCAAGATCTGCAGTTGCTACTGCACCATCTTGTATCTTAGCTGAAGTTACACTATTATCAGCTGGTACATCAAGAGTCGTTGCTGTACCAATTTGTGTTATGAATAACGTTGAACCACTTGGAGGCGGATCACAGAATCTAATTCCGTCAGTACCGTCTAGTGCGAAACCTTCATCACTGGCATCATAGGATCCGTTTGGTTTCTGTAGAACACCGTTTAAACTGACTAATAACTGACCTGCACTTGTAATGTTCGCATCTGATGTACCATCAAATAAGTCATATTGATCATTAGAACCGTTGAATGTAGGTCCAGTTCCATTATGAGCTTGGCCGTTATCTTTAATTCCTAGTAATTTATAATCACCTTTAGATGTTACTTCACCCCATGTTGATCCGTCATAGACGTTCATCTTGTTGGTTGAAGTATTGAAGTACAGGTCACCTTCATCATTATTTGATCCAGGTGCAGAACCTGCTATACGATATCTTTCATAGAAATCATTTATATCATCAGATAATTGTCTGACATCATTTGAAGTTGGTAATAATCTATGGAATGTATAAGTATGACTTGAGCCAGTTGATATACATAATAAACCAGTACTAGCTGGTAAGGTATATGGATTAGCATTTGTGATGCCATCATGTGTGGCTCCACCTTTTAAAGAATCTGGGAATCCTGTAATGGTTACGTTATCTGAACCGTTCCCAGCTGTTCTACAATTCGTAGATTTTGCAGGAGATGCATTATCAACTTGGATGCCTGTAGCATCAGCAATACTAATTATAACACCTGCAGCTGGTTCAGTTGTTGGAAAATTATCTTCATCTGCAATAGCTTCAAAACCACCAAGTGGAGAGATTTGTGATGAGACATAATCTACAACAGCTCCTGATGTAGGGATATGAGAATCACTGTCAGATATAGTTGTTTGCTCACAACCTATCATTCCAATTTCTACTGCATTAGCTTGAATAGTTGTAGCACCACCAGCTGCAATTGCAACGTCACCGGACATTGCTACTGATGCAGCTTGGTTAGATCCGTTACCAACTAATATATTACCACTAGATACAGCTGCTAGTTTACTATGATCAATAGCTGCACCAGATGCTACAGAAGCGTTGACAACAGCATTAGAAGCTATATGTTCAGCAGCTACAGCATCGTCTTGGATATTATCCCCATCTATACAGTCATTTGCAAGATGAGCGTGGTCTATACTAGCGTCTGTATAGTGCTCAGAATCGATAGCATCGTCAGCTACCTTAGCTCCTGTTATAGCATCTGCGGCTATCTTTGCAGTAGTTACCTGAAGATCAGCAATATGAGCTGTATCTATCGAACCATCAACATAGTGCTCAGAGTTAATTGAATCATCAGCTATATTATCCCCATCTACAGCATCATTTGCTAATTTAGCATGTGTTACTTGGCTGTCTGCTATGTGAGCAGTGTCAATAGAACCATCAACAAGATGCTCAGAGTTGATAGAATCATCAGCTATATGACTTCCATTTACAGCATCAGGGTTTATCTTAGCAGATGTAACATTATTATTTGCAATTTTAGTTTCTGTTACAGCATTAGTAGCTATTTTAGCAGCAGTAACAGAATTAGATGCAAGCTTATCTGTTGTTATTTGAGAATCAGCTATATGAGCTGTATCAATAGATCCGTCAACATAGTGCCAAGAATTAATAGCATTATCGCCTATCTGTCCGTCTGTTACAGCGTCATCAGCTATCTTAGCTGTAGTAATAGCATCATCAGCTATATCTGCCGTTGCAATAGTTCCATCAGTTATCATCGTAGATGTAACTGTACCAGTATCACCAGTTGTTACTACTGTACCTGTTACGTTAGGTAAGGTAATAGTGCGATCAGCTGTAGGATCGACAACAGTAAGAGTAGTTTCATGAGCATCATCAGTTGCACCTTCAAATATAATGACCTTATCCTCACCCATAGCGAGGTCGCCTGTCATTGTACCGCCAGTAGAAGACAACTTCTGATCGTCGTACTCCATAGCCTTCCGCATTAACTGCAGTTGGTTATTGTTTAAGTCAGCAGATGTAATTGAAGAACCTGGGGTATATTCAGCCCTTGGGGTCGGTTCTCCCATATCTGTCTCAGGTCTTATTACTACTGAGTTACCACTGCTTAAATTAGCGCCACCAATGTGTATGGTTTTGGCTACTGTGTCCACGCTGTATTCACGTGGAGAGGCGGATTCGTTAATTGTAGACGCTGTATAAGTCAGCGCTATACCATCTAATAATGCAACTACTTCAGTTCCTTTGAATACATCAAAACTCCCTGAGTAGCTATATGTATTGTCGCTGCCGGCTACATTTCCATTACCAGCAACTGTTATTTTTTGATGTGCCATTTAGTTTACTAAGGGTTATTGAGTCTTAATATTTCAGCTTGAGTTTCTTGTTTAGATTTAAACTCATCCGCTCTCTTACCGTCTGCGGCTGCTCTCATCTCAGTAACAAGATCGTATGCTGGATGCCCTGGTGTATTGATAGCTTGCCAAGCATAAAATCTAGCATCTTCGAATAATTCATCTATGATTTCGTTATGTGTATAAGCATCAGAAGGGTCCATCTCAGCTTTAGATGTGTTTCTATTAGCTTTCATTGTTGCTAAAGAATATTGAACATCTTTATCCTTAGATACAGCATCAAGAGCTGCTTCTAAATTCTTATACTTTGTAAATAACCATGATACAGGTGCATTACCCATTTCATTTTGAAAATGAGCTCTTATTACTGGATGCTTTGCAAAAGAATAACCACCATAAGAGTATGTAGTACCTTTTAAATCATAACCACTTTCAAACAATAATCTTCTTCCAGGAGAATTTGATTCAAAACTTAATTGGAATGGTGAAGCTGCGTTGAAAGCACGATGTAACATATTCCAATTTTTAAGAGGTTGGCCATTTAAAATGTCACTCTTTTCAGGAAGTCTGTTTTGTGGTGTTGTGAGGTATTCAGCCCATTGGTTACGATTACGAATAGAATCCCATACACTAGAGTTTAATTCTTTCATATGTGGATTGATAAACTTACCAAACTCATTTCTCATACCTGCTAAAGGTACGCTATTATTCATTATATCAGCAGCTGTTTTACTAAAAGCTCCTGGTTTTAATTGAATTAACTGCATTAACTGGTCTAAACCAGACATATAAGTCTTACTTGTAAGTCCTCTGCCTAATACAAATGCAACAGCTTGTAATCGTTTTTCAGTCCACTCAGATCCCATTAATTGAGAGTTATCTCCAATATCAGCTATAGATGAGAATATATTATTAAAAGGCTCTAAAGAGCTATAATCAAATTCAAAGTTTCCGAATCTGATTATCATTGGTTTCCACTTTGCATTGATCCATTGCTGTTTCAGTTGTCTATCAGCAGGACCATTACCAGTCAGGTCACCATTCATATACTTGTTAATCATTGTCATAGCAACAACTGATCCAACAGCTTGACGTCCTATAGTTAGGTTTCTAGCATTTGTTAAGTCAGCTGCATTCTCAATACCATACTGATGAAGTTTAGTAAAGTCGTTGCCTTTATGTGAGAAGATATCAAAAGCTTCTTTTTGTAATGCACCTAATAAAGGTGTGTTTTTGTAAGATAGACCTAACCCATTGATACCTGTTTTAGCGAATAAATAGAAAGGTTTGAGTAAAGGCTTGTCCTTGAAGAAGCCATCTAAGTCAGCAGCCCAGCCTTTAAGTTCAGAGGTTAGTGTAACTTCTTCGAATTGTTGTTTTAACCAAGAATCTTTACTTAAATCAATATCACCATTTTCATCTAAGAAATGACTATAGTGTATATCTTCAGCAGCTTTTAACTCTTCTTTAGTAAGAGGTGCTAAATCATCACCTTTTGCTTCTAGAACACTTCTTATACCTTTTTCTTTAGACCTAGCTCTAGCTAATAGCCACTTAAATGTTTCATCAGTAGCACCCATCATTCTAGGGCTCCAGCTTAGTAATCTATTAGCATTCATAACACGGGCAGCGTTTGCCATATAAAAGGCAGCCCTATCCCCGTCACTAACGTCTACACCAGCTTCAATCCAAGCTTCATATAGTTTCCATTGCTCATCCTTTAAGAGTTTTTGCTCAGTATACCTAGTTCTAACTTCAGCAAGATCTTTAGAATAATACATATTTACATTCTTTCTAAAGATTTGCCAAGCTTCTGGTAACAACTCAAAGTAACCTTTAAGTTTAGCTGTAGCAATTCTTCTAGCCAATACATTACCTGTAAAAGGCTCACGTATGCTAGCACCAGCCGCTTCAGTTATAGCATTATAGTAGGTATTTATACCAGTACCTGCGATTGCACGGATAGGTGTTTTCGGGCCACTAAGCATACTGTTAACGTATACATCTTGCCATTCTCTTATTAGTCTACCAGTTTCTACTTTACCATTAAACTCTCCACCTCTAAGTTTAGCTCCCATCCAAGAATTAAAGTCGTTCCAATTACGAATATTATCAGACATTCTAAATACTTCTAAAATGCCAGTAATTAAATCATCATCTTTACGGCCTTCTAATAACTGCATCATCAATCTAACACCATCTCTGGTTTCGCTATGCAATTCTTGTGTACGTGTTTCTAACTTTTGAGTAATTTCTTCAATTTTTTGAGGAGTTAATTGATCACCAGCTTCTGCCATCAATTTAACTTGATAACGAGCACGCTTAGATAAGGTTAATCCTAATGTTAGATTATCAGCCATATTCCTGATAAGACCCTCTGTAGCAAACAAATCGGTCTTACCTTGTAATTCTAAGGCAGCTTGAGATTGGTCTCTAATTCTTTTAAATAATGATCCTACTAGAGCATCTACCACAGGTAAATCATTGATAGGAACAGTACCATCTACAGGTATATTACGTAGAATAGGTTCCCATAATTTCAAATTAGATAGGTTTTCACCTTCTCTTCCCATCAATTCTTCTAGACGTTTTATTTCTAGATCATGTAATTCACCAAATAGTTTTTTATTCTTAGGTAATCCATCTATTTCTCTTCTATATACATTATCTTCAGAGAGTTCTTTACTTAATCTTTGTATAGTTTCAGTCCAATTACCACGTTTAACTAGTGTCTTGGTATCAAGAGGTGATAGTATACGAGGTACAGAACCTCCATCTGTTACTATTTGTGTAGAAATTTCATTTAAACCTCTATTAACATCACGTACAGTACCAGTAGGATATATTGGGCCTTGTCCATAACCTCTAGGTCCATTTTTATATGCACCATAAGTAGAAGCTAGTTCTGATTCTCTGACATCAGTATACCGCCATACAGAAGATGGACCTTCTATCCACATATTTACTTGATCTTTAGCAGCTTCTGCTGCGTCAAACATTGCTTTAGATCTAGCTTCCCATTGCTTTAGACCACTTCTTAGACCACCCCAATTATCTCCAATATAATTAACTGTAGATATACTGAATTTATTTATTGCTTTAGGTGTTAAAGAAATGCCTTTAAATGCTCCACTCAAACCAAGTCCAAAACTCGCGGCTGCAGAAAAATCACGTGCAGTTTCGTCTATCATATTAGCCGTTTGTATGAAGTGTGGATTAGTATCCAAACCAGCCATTAAAGTATGTAACCATCCAGCAGATTCAGGAACTGCTCTAACTAATTTAGTCAGTGTTTGGTCACCTTCTATTAAGTTAACACCTTTACCATAATCCCAATCTGTTACAGCATAAGATATTAGTGAAGTGTCTGCTATTGCAGACTGTGCTGAGGTTTTTAACCATTCTGCTCCTGTCCTTACTGCAGGTTTCCAGCCACCATTTCGACCTAATAGAGTTCGCCAACCGCCTAGACTTAAATTAGGTCCATATTTTAAACTAGGTGTCGTCGTTAACCATTTAGGTCCACCCATTTTAGCTACTTGCTTCCAGCCAATACCCATACCTATTGCAGCAGGTAAGTAGTAGCCTAGACCTTCAGTAAAGTTTTCAACAAAACTCTTTGCTTCTATATTCAATGAGTTTTGATATAACATATTTTGGATGACATTTCTATTATCTTTTGTACCATATAACCATTTATCTGAATTTATTGATTCTTCATCGATTGGTTGATCTTCATCATCGCGTGCTTTAGGATCAGAACCAGTCCTAGCATCCATTAAAATTCTTTTATTATTCTCGTCATATTTATAATAAAGTGCTTCACTTCCAGGTTTAGCCTGAAAACCAAATCCTGAAGGACCACCAGTAAAAGCTTCGATGGATTCCATCATTTGCTGTGGTAAACCACCTTGTTCTAACCCTTCATATTCTGCAGGAAATAAACTACCTGGTGATTTTAATCTATTTCTTTCTGCTGCTGTTGTTAAATCTCTAAGAATGTTTAAACTAGCAGATAAAAGTTCTCCTCTTCTTTTATCTAGTGAAGAAACATTTTCAGGCTCAAAATATCTTTTACGCTTCAGTATTAAATCTTGAAGCATATTACTTTCAGCTAAAAACTCTGTAGACCACATCCATAAACTATGAGTTCTTGCTTGTATACCGCCTCTTGCTAGATCAGCTAGCCAATACTCTGTTTCTTCTAATTCTTCTGCTAGTGTAGGTTTCGGAGCCTTATTTAGATAGTCGGATACAGTGTAAACACCATCTCCATTTCTATCATAAATTGCTTGCTGTTCTGGTGATAAAGATCTGACCCAATTAAAGAATTCTATAGTAGCTTCTAGATTAGAATCACCACCTTTACTTTCAAATCTTTGTTCAGCTTCGAATTCACTAATACCATCAGCGCTGACTCCTGGTGCATAGTCTAATTTCCAGGCAGACCTAACTGCTGGTCTTGCACGTTTTTGTAAATTAACGACGCCTTCTGGGTTGAGTTTAGATGTGTCTATCCTACCATCAGGTAAAACTGGTAATTGTTTCCAGAGAGGTTGGTCAAGATGCCTAGTATATTCCTCTGGATATACTGGCTTATCTGGTGTAGGGAATGTTGAATCTGGTGGCTTTGTCGGCATTCCTTTAGAGCCAGGTTGTGTTGTATAACCTAAATTAGGGTCAGGTTCTTGAGTAGGTAGGTTATACTGATCTGGTGTTGTGACTGTATCAGTGTTTGGTACAGGAGCACCTGTTAAAGGTAGATTCTCTGGTACCCCATCATCATCAGTTTGCACATCAACATTTTGCAGAACATCTGTTGTTTCTTCTGCTTCTTGGTTAGCCTCTTCTAACCCTTCTACAGCTTCTTGCAAGTCCCCATATTTAAAATCATTAGTATTGTATAACATTATACTACAAACTCCATAAGGTTTTCCTCTCTATCAAATTGGGACGTCTCATTTACACCAGTATGGAAATTACTTAAATCAGTGCTAAGTAAACCAGCATAAGATATTAATGCCGAGTTTTGATTATTCATTGCCCATGCGATCCTATTTAGTACCGAATTATCATCTCGTAAATCAAGAGCAGCTTGGTCGCCACCATTTAAAGTTTCGTCTAATGGGCCGCTTACTGGCCATAAGCCTGGGTGACCGTTAGGATATTTATCAGACCTCAAGGCTTTTAATTGAGCATCTAGAATTCTTAAAGGATTGTTTCGGAGCTCACCGCCAAGTTTTGATGTAAGTCCAGTATAGTATGTCATAACATTACCGTTAGGATCTAAACCCTTACCCTTCTCTAATAGAGTAATAGCTTCGTTTAAATAAGACTCACTACCTGGTATAACGCTGTCTACTATAGCATCGTTACCTGCTTGACGTTGATTAAAGATGTGAAGCCTACCCTGGTTTATATCCTGAAGCTTTTGATCAGGTTTAGTAGTATCTTCTGTATCAAATCTATTCCTCCGTAGATATTTAGTTTGTTTTTTATTATCATGAATTTCTCTTAATATACCATAATACTCACCTTCTTTATTACCTTTACCGTATAATGCTGCATCAAAAGCTTGTTTATCACTCTTACCTTGAGATTTCCAATACGTAAAATTCTCTTCAAAATCATCATAAGCATCGGTAGAACTTTCTAACCATTCTCTAGCACGACGAGCTTCACGACTTCCCATACCTGTAATTAATTCATCAAACATAGAATCAATAAGGTCCTTACCTCTGCTTCTGAGTTTTTTAGGTATTGCGTTTGCAATATGATCTTTAAAAGTAGATCTCATATCATATAAAGCTTGAGGATGACGACCTGCTTTATCAGCTTCTGTTAACTTTCGTTGACCAGCTAATTCTTTAAGTTCTCTAAGATCTTTCTTATACTCAAGATCCATTTTAGTTTTATAATTCTTTAACCAACCAGGTTCAGCAAGTCCTAACTCTGTTAATTTTTGTTCATATTTTTCTATATCTTTACGAAGCATTCCATCTGGTTTATCTCTAGATTCTTTCATGAATTGAATTTTCAAAGCATCGCCATCAGCTTCTAGGAAATCAACTTCAGCTTCTAAAGATTTTACTCTATCATTCTTTACATCACTTACTAATTTCTTCCATCTACCAGGCCATTGCTGGGCATATGTCTTACCTTTCTCAACACCTAGTGCCTTTCTTAAACCTTCTGGTAATTCTTGGTTACCTAATTTACGTATAAAAGATGGGTCACCATTTGCTCTAGATTGTATAACTTTTGAAACTTTCTCCCATGCTTGATTCCTACCTATAGGGTTACCTTTGGTATCGGTTGTACCCATGAGACCAAGGTATAATCTATAAATATCATCTCCATTTGGATTTTCAATACCATTGAATTCTTGAGCTGCTATATATTCTTGTTTATCAGAAGCATCTTTATTATAAATCTTCCGATACTTGCTCATCATATCATCCTTAGTCTTTTGGATGGCATTATGAGTACCTGATAGTTCAAGCATCTCATCGGATAAATCATATATACCAGCATTCTCGGCTATTTTATCTGTTAAAGCATGTACAGCCGCTTCCTTCATAGGAAGGTTATGTATGTTATTTTCAGTCAGGCTTTTAGGTGTGAAAGGTTTTAAACCTTCAAGTTGAATAGGTAGATCACTTGTGATCATAGCATGTTCAACCTTATCAGGTAAGGTGTCATTAAAGACTCTTGCCTTTTCTTTAAGATAACCTACCTGTCCCCAAGGAGATAAATGCCTTATTCTATCTGCATCAGGTTTTGCTTTCCAACCTTTTAATTGTTCTAATTCAACAGCAGCTTCTTTGTAAAGAGTATCTTCTTGTTTAGTAGTTGCTATTGTTTGTTCTAGTTTTACTATTCTAGCGTTTCTTTTAACAGCTGCTATTGAATCCTCAGCAACGTCTTTTTGTCTCTGCCTTAGACCAGTGAGTTGGTCTTTTTTAATCTGTTCTTTTTTCCAATTACCTAAGCTAGTAGCCAAGGTGCTAGAAAAAGCAGCAAATTTATCTGCTTGCTGAATAGCAGCCTGACCATCCCATGCGGCTCTGTTTGTATTATTTGCTTGAACTGTAGCTGAGTTAAGTCTATTACGATACTTCAGTTCAGCGATATTTTCTGCGTATGTCATATTTATGAAAATGGATTAGCAGTTGACGTGAGGCTTCTGAACTGTGATGCTACACCTAATGGATCTGGACCAGCAACTGGTAGAGGCCCTCCAAGGAAATTCGTACTAGCAATATTAGTGCTAGCAGGGTACATAGGGAAATCACCTAACTGAGTTGGTTGACTCCAAAAATTTACACTTGGTGTTGTCGGTACTGGTGCTGATATAGGTCCTACAGCTTCGCCTGCTTTTATTGCTGCACCAAAATCTTTACCTCCTAAAGCTGCATCTGGGTTGAATTTACTACCACCAAATCGATTAGGTGCTTTAAGCAATTTAGACATACCAAAACTCGTTAATGCTGAACCTGCTAAACCTAGTATCAATGAAGATGTTGACGGTTTAGCTTCTAATTCTGGAGCTACTGGTGTATGGCCGTGTATCGGTGCGAACCTTATTTGTTCGAATAATTTATTAGAATCTCGTAAAGCTTGATTTCTTACAATATCTTTATTAGTATCAGCTTCTCTTTGAGCCAACATTAATCGTGATAAATCTTTTGCTTTAGCAAAGCCTAATGCTTTAGCACTCTTACCTGCTAATCTGGCAGCGGTTCTTCCTGTTTGAGTACCAGCATACTCATTCTCATACATCTTTACAATCTGATCTTGTAAAGCATAATCTTTCTCAGCAAATAGTTTATCTAATTGTTGATCCTGTTGGACCCATTGATCTACCATTGCTTGGTAAACTTGGTCTTGTTCACCTTCTTGAACTTGAACATCATTCTTCCACTTAGCGTTATTAAGTGTTACCTCTCTTAGGTACTGACTGTTCTGTTCATCAAAATTTCTTAATTTAGCTCTGTTACGGTAGCTTACTGCTTTCCCTTGAGCCTGATGTTGCCCGATTTGTCCTGCTGCGTTTAGCGCAAACATTCCGGCTGATACTGGATCGCACACGGCAAAATTCTATAAAGGTTAATTTGTTGGGACCATGTTCAAGTTCCCGTAAGAACTTAAATCCCAGAAACTTTAGAAGTTTTAGATGAGCGGTGTTCCGTTTATCTACAATGTTCCAAAGGAGTTCTTCTTTTCTACTTTCTATAAATCGTTTGGCTTCTCGTGCAAAGGTAAGTGGGTATTCATGGATTGCTGGTGTACATAACATCCAGACTTTTCCATTCTCTTGCACTCCTGCCATACCAGCAGTCTTGCCGTTAGGCACTTCAAACCAAACTGTGTCTCCTATAAAAGCAGCGAGAGGAAGATGTAGAAGTGGTATATGGCCATGGCCTTCAAACACTTCTTTATAATCATCCTCACGAAGATTAGAGGCTACATCAACAGCAGCCTCCATTGTAATCGGGTGAATGTACTTAGACACGTTGATAGTATTTGGGTGAGTAATCTCCCTCCCAATTCATTGAATGAATAGTAGCGGGTGATGGGTGATTAGATTTTAAGAATACAGTTGTATTTATATTTCTATCGTATACAGGTATAGTATGTAGATAATTAGGGGCTATATTAGCTGTACTTGATTTAACATTATCCCATTCTAATGATTCTACTGTATAGGTATAATCATCACGGCCTTTACGTTTGAGAGTAACGTCAATAACCCCTACATCACCGAAGTCAAAGTTCATCCTATGTAGTACAAGTGAACCACGGGTCTCAGCTCTTATCTTCTCACCCTCAGATCTAGTCAGATATATTTTAGGAAACTCTACTTCAAACTCATATTCATAGCCTATCACTATGCCTGTCTCTACTTGTAATGTACTTGTACCTTGTCCTGTGGCAGTTAGGTTAACAGCTGTACCTGCTGTAGCATTAGCAGCGTTTGAAGCTAATTTAATGGTAGTATCATCGACTACAATTACCCAATATGATGTTCCGTCTGAAAGACCGCCAACAGTAGAACCACCGGCTGTAGTAGGTGCTTTATATACTACTACGTCTCCTGTAGTTAAATTATGATTTGCTAGAGTTATAGTTTCATTACTTATATTTACGTGGTTGACTGTAATATTATCTACGTTGCTACTAGTATTAGCTGTATGATCAAAAGTTTGTTTCTCATACTTCCAATTACCTGGTAAGGTTACTGTTTCATTAGGAGCTGATCCAGTGATCTTAGCTGTTGGTATATCATAAGTTTTACCAGCTGAGTTACCGGGTTGTGTGCAGTAAGCGGTTAAAGTTCTAGAGCTATAGTATCCTGCACCTAATGTAAATGTTGTTACATCAGTTTGATCATTATAAGTAAAAGAGCTAGAAGGAATATCTTTCTTGGTGTCCAAAAAGACCCTGTTAACGTCAGGTTCAGTTCCTATTAAATCTGTATCTGCTTTTAATTTTATGTCAAATTTTTCAAGGGTATAAGTACTACCTGTATTTAATACAGCATAATATACATCATCCATTATAGTATGGTATATTACATTATTAGGAAAAGTCCACCTAAACCATGCCGATTGAGCACGTTTACCTTGGCCTTCAAAATATTTATAGCCCCATATTTCATTAGAGGCGGTGTGTAAAGTACTATCTACACCAAAAATAAGTAATTGATTTTCATTAGACTCTAACGCTGATGTAATATTACTTGGAAATAAATCACCTATAATTTTACTTTGTTCAACAACTTGAGGTTCATCTCTATTACTGATATTTGCCATCTCATAGAATCTAGCATTCTTAGCAGTACTATTTATAAACCCTATAGTAGTGCCTAAAGATACAGGTTGAGTATCAGGATTAAATGCGTAAGAAGATAAGTAAGTTACTTTGGCAGTCTCAGGTGTAAGTAAAGCTTCAGCACCAGAGCTTAATAAGAACTGCTCATTAGCACTAAATACTACTAATCCTGTATTAGTTTCTACAGCATCATATAACTTGGTTGGGTATGTAGAACTAGATTGCAAATCAATAGGATCTGCATTGGATATAGCCATAGCTGTCTTAACCCAGAAGTTATGAAATTCATTGACTCTAGATAAAATAACATTCTCATTACTTAATAAAGCTATTCTGTTTCTAAAGAAACCCATTTTTAAAATAGGGTATCCTACAAAAGAAGGGGGAGGATTAGTTATATCATCTCCTACATCGCGCTTACCCCAATCAGGATAATCGAATCGAAATGCGCCGTAAGGGTAATGTGTATAAGAACCACCATTAAGGACACTTGGACCATGTGTTATGGTTTGTGCATTATTACCAGTACCTGTTAAATTTATAGCAGTACCAGCTGTTGCATTAGCTGTACTTGTAGCTAATTTTATAGTATCATCAGATACTTTAATAGCATAGTATAGTGTATCATCTGACAACCCTGCAAGGGTAGTGCCACCGCCGTTGTCGTATAATACTAGATCTCCTGTTACCATACCATGTCTACTGATGGTTATAACTTCAGTACTAGTATTAACACTTGATGTAGCTATAGTATGTTGAGTACTTGGAAGAACCCTCTTAAGTTGTAGAGGCATTGTATCCTTATCTATCTCTATATCTATATTAGGCTGACATACTTCTTCCCAAACACCCTCTCCGAATCTAGCTGGTGTAAATGAGACTGTCTCACCTGCAGATATAGTACCTGAAGCTGCGTCAGTAATCGTGAATGTATTAGTTGTTACATTAGCAATAGTATAGAATCCGTCTGTAGCTGCACCGCTAGTGAAATCTGCTATGATTTGATCACCATTACTTAGTCCATGAGCAGCCGCTGTTATAGTAACTGTAGTACCAGACCTAGCGTAAGTACCTGTTTGGTCTATACTTGCTGTTACACCTTCTACCTGAAACTTGAGGTAGTAATCATCCATATCTTCACCACTGTTAACAATTCTAACAGTGTAACCATGTCTTCCTGTACGTGGTAGGTCGGCTATATTATTAGCTTCACTAGTCACAACATTCATTAAGTTTCTTTCTGGTGATGATACGCCAAAAGGAGTATTTCTATATAGATGTATACCGTTTCCAACTATCGTAGCTGTAATACCTGTACCAGTTATAGAATCTAATTCAGCTTTAAGGTCACCTAATATACCAGCTGCAGATACATGCTCCTCATTATTTGAGGATGTAGGAGATGGTCGTACCATTGCTATGTTAGCTCTGGTAGTAATAGCTACATGGTTTGTAATAGTAGCAGTAGTTGTTACACCTTTTGCCGATGTATGTTGGTGAGTATCGTTTGTCGACCAACCTTCACCACCAAATTGTAGTTTAACGAATGGTTGGTAGGTATCATGATAATCATCAGCATCATCATTAGCTGTAGGTTGAGGGGTACACCGAGTATCCATCTCATACCTTAAATTTGACTTACCTCCTGAACTTGCATTAGGAGGTGAGGTTGATCCAATAGCTGTGCCTGTATTTACAAGTACATACTCTCTACCCATACCCAAGCAATCACCATTACTAGTGCCTGAATAGCTATTAATGCTTCCTGTTTTAATAGCAGTAGCACGATTATAAGTTATTGTTGAGTTATTTTTAGGATCATATATATCTAATGCATACTGCTTACCATACGAAATAGTATCAAGTTCTATAAATGCCTCGTTTAATTGAGGTGGTGACTTAGAACTTGCATCTGTTTTCATTGCAGTTACTTTACGTCTGTTAACAAAATGAGTTGTTTCATTAACAGTCATCACCTGTATGTCAGATGATTTTGCATCATTTAAAGATGTGTTATCTAGATAGGTTGCCTTGAGTGTTCCAGGTATATTAGCGTAGTCAACTGGTACAGACACGCCGTCACTACATCTCCATACTTTAACATCTCCATCTGATGCACATTGACCAATATATTGTTCATCGTCTTGTGAGTAAATACCAAACCACTTTGAATTTGTACCAGTATCTACTGCGAATGTTGATCCAACTTGGGATTGAGTAGTTATCTCTTTTACCAATGAACTGCCAGGACGTTTCGTCAGCTGAGTTACAACATCAGGTACACCATTAACTAAATCAACAACTTGTCCCGGTACTTTTTTTTCATCTGGTTGAGTAGACATACCTAACACATAGTTAGGTATTTTTTGTGTTACACTTGCCATTAGCGTCTTAATGCTGTATAAGGTTTATACGATTGATATGAAGATTCATCTGGCCAGCCCATAAAGTTATGGTCACCTTGATTACATTCATATTCTAAAGCTGTAGCACGTGCTTGAGTCTCAAAAGTACTAAGCATTTTCTGTAGATTAGCGTTAGATACTAACTGTACAGCTGCTCTACCACACGCTTTATATACTATATATCTTTGAAAGGGTGCTGGTATATCTTCAAACTCAAGTAGTCTTACTTTGTTTACATAGAAGTAATCATCATCTGGAAATTCAAATGTGTGATTTACTCTATCATATAATTTCCATAAACCATCACTGTCCTTCCTACGTACAAAGTCACGAGTTTTGTCCCATGCATCTGTATTATCTATGCGTATTACATCGGATTGAATGATGACTTTATTATCTGTTGGATTAACTGTTTCTTTTATATGGTATTCTATATTAAATAGCCAGCCTTCAGTCTGTACATCTATGTTAGATTCCTTTAGAATGTTATAGATGAAAGAGATTTCAGGGTTAGCATAGTCTAATAGGGCAACTGGTGATTGACCGATACTACCCAGAATAGCGTTAACTGCGGATAGTTCTGTATCGAGATCAACTGTTGTGGGAGTAGCAGTCATAGGTATAAATATTTGTGAATAAAAAAAAGGGAGGTAGTGATACCCCCCTTATTGAGTTAGGTATACTGTCCTGCAACGACAGCACAAGTGTCAACAACACCTGAGCTACCTACAGTTGAGTATGCTAATCTTAAGTTTTTAGTAGTCGAAGCAACAGCTGATGCGTTGCCTGATCCACTTGTATCTGAAGGAGAGATACGGGTCTCTGTACCTTGACAAGATCCGTACTCACCTACTGCGGTTGGTACTGCCATAATATTTAATTAGTTAAGAAACGGTACCTATATTAGCAGGGCTAAGATGCTTCCTTCCGTACTCCAGAGGAGTAGGTGGGTTCTTGGTAACTGATTGGTCAACCTGTCCGATCCCACTAAGGCTAGCTCCATTACCCTTCACTCTAGTTATAGTTGTAGAGGTACCAGGATTAAGAGACATAATTAGCTACGTGCTGAGGTTAGTTCGATTGCACCTGCAGGGTTGAGTGTTCCACAGCCCATTGCGAGGCGTCCTACGAGTACATCTCCTTGGTATAAAACCGATACATCCCCGCCTGTAACTTGGACTTGAGGTCCAATTGCTTCAACAATACCAGCAGCATCGCGCTGATAGATGAGGCCACAGTGTGTAGAGAAGTCACCATTGTAGGAATTGTTCTCACCAGACTGAGAGTTAACAGTACCTGCCAAGAATGGTAGGTTGTTAGAACGCTTGATTGAAATACCAGCAATTTCAACTAGTCCTTCACCAGAAGTTAGGTTACCTTGATTGTTACCATAGTCTCTGTTGAGGATGTTAGAAGAAACCTGAGATACAAGAGCATAGTATTGACGTGGGTTTAGTACAGCTGTACGCCCTGTCTTAGGAAGATTCTTTTCATCGAGAACTGCAGCAGCTTCGAAGAATGCGTCTACCAATGCTTGTGCATTGTACTCCTTGGTTACACCAAGCTCGATGGTTGTACCACCAGGCTCAGGTCCAGGAGATGCAGTGATAGGATGAGCTTCACGTGCTGCTAGAGCAATCGTTCTGAAGACTTTCTTATCATATGCCTCGGCCAATGCGTGACCGATCTTCTTAGAGATCTCTCCTCTAAGTGAGTAGTGAGCAAGTGTCTCATCTAAATCATAGACGAATGCACTGGAGATGAGAAGGTCATCACACTGGATGGTCTTCTCAGCTACTGGAGGATCACCGGATCCCAGGATTGGTTCTCCTGGAGTATGGTAAGCCGCCTGCATACGTCCCGTAAAGATGAACTGTAGGCTCTTGCCGTTCTTAAGTGTACGGCGTTGCACAGTATCACGTGCAATCGTGGCTGACTCATAAGCTTTAAATAGCTCTCCTGAGAACAGCTTCAAATAGGTTGCGTACTTGGTATCATACGCCTGTGAACCTGCGGTATTTGATACCGCCTTATTCAGGGCGCCAAGTACTGACTGCGTGGCGTTAGCCAT
>VTLG01012848.1_pt1 | contig 39092 bp, 55 predicted proteins | sample 4694571 | NCBI WGS metagenome assembly VTLG01 (sample SAMN12604809, study PRJNA352737) | marine metagenome | biome: ENVO:00000447; feature: ENVO:00000209|ENVO:00000569|ENVO:01000036; material: ENVO:00002151; isolation source: viral sequences binned using virsorter ... | reverse complement strand
ATGCAGTCTTAGCTCAAGAGTTTGAAGAAACAGAAGAAGATGGAACAGAAACCATTGTTGATCCTGTTGATCCAGTTACTGTACCGCCTCCTATGCCTTGGGAAGATGTTAAGTCTGATAAAGACAGAATTACAGGTGTAGTACTAAAACCAGGAGAATATTACATACCAGGCTCTCCTATGTCTGGAGTTTTTGACCAAAATAAATTAAATTCTCAACAGGCAGAAAACTATAGAAAATCTATTATTGCTGGGTTAGAGAAAGAAAATATTATAAGGCGTGTATCTCGCACAAGTAATAAATATGAAGCGGTTAATTCAGATACTGCTGCTGTAGAAATGACAAAATGGCTTAGAGATAATGCACCCAATGAAGATTATAGAATTATTGCCAGTAAGACTTATGAACAATTAAATAAATTGTCTAAGGTTGGTGCAAAATTTCCTATGACATTTACTTCTAGAAAGGCTGGTTGGAGTGGGCGGGTTAAATATAATCCTTTTGGTGGCAGAATATTTGAAATGGATATTAATAATTCTCCATCAAGCATTGAGTCAATTCAAAGGTATGAAGGTGAACAGGCTGTTTATAGGAATAATGGGGTTAATTTTGAAACTCTTTTACATGAAGCTTTACATACAGCCACAGTAGCACATATACGATCTTTAAGTAGTACAAAGAGTGTTAGGGTCAAAAAAGCTTATGAAGAACTAACCAGAATACAAGATAAAACAAATGACTATATTAGAGAAAAAACAGTTGAGTGGAACAAACTTATAAGCGAAGGTAAAAGGGAAGAATTGCTCACGATTAAAAGCGAACAGCCTCTTACCATGCAAAAATATATTGATGCCTTATTGTCAGAAAATAGAAGAATAATAAATAATTGGAAAGCACATTATTGGGATTATAAGATTAACGGCATACAAAGTGGCAATCCAACAAAAGATGTTTCTGAATTTATAACATTTGGTTTAACTAATAGAGAACAACAAGAATTTTTAGAATCTATACCTTATGCTCCTAAAAGTAAAAAATCTATTTGGAATAAATTTGTTGAAAGCGTAAGAAAAATTATAGGATTGCCAGCAAAATCAGATACTGTTTTATCTAGTTTTTTAGGCAGCGCTTCAAAAATAACAGATTTAGGAAGTTTAGGGCTAGAAGGGCTTGGCGAACAATCAGCGCAAGGTCCACCAATAACATTAACAACAGTAACTCCTCCAAGATTTTCAAGAGGAAGAAGATTTACTGTTCCTCAAAATGTTCAAATAGTTAATGAAAGCATTATTAATGATAATGGAATAATTATTAGACCTGATACAAGTGTAGTTTTAGATGAAACAACAGATGATAATAATAATCAATATAAAGGTTATTCTATTTTTAAAGATAATAAAAAAATAGGACAAACAATATTTTCGTCTGATGTAAATGGACCTGTAACTTTATCAGATATAGTTATGTTGGAGCGAGGTAAAAGATTGGGACGATCTGTTGTAGAAACAATTATGTCTGCTAGTCCTAGTAAAGAATTAGAAATATCTAATATTGTTCCAAGAAGTTTAGGTTTTTGGGAATCATTAGGAACTAAACTTTATAATAAAAATAATCCTGATGAAGCATTAGATAAAGATGAAATACTTGAAACTGATGTAATAGATGGTGTATTAAAATTGGGGGCAATATCACCCCCAAGATTTTCAAGAGGAAAAAGGTTTACTCCAGAACAAGAACAAATATTAAACCAGTTAAGCGAAATTGAAGGCAGAATAATGCCTGTTGTATCTGAAATTAATCAAGAAGGTGGGGTCATGAGTCCTTCTAATTTAAGAAGGCTTATAGCAAAAAGAGATAATCTATACAAAGAAAAAGATACTTTGCAAAAACGCTTTGACGCATTGCCTTCTCCTGACCCTGAACAAACTCTATTATTTTCTAGAGGCAGGAAACTAGGTAAAGAACAAAATCCTTACGATGTTAAGAGAAAAATACAAGGCAAAACCCTTTCTGAAGTTATGGACGTTATAGCAAAAGAAGATAAAGACTTATCAATTATTGCCAGAAAAGTTAAAGAGCAAATAAAGAAATTTGAAAGACAGGGATTTACTTATGGTCTAGAGGTATTAGAAACACGAATGCCGAGAGATGGAAAGACTCTAAAAAAAGATGATCTTTCACCAAGAACCAGAGAGCTTATTAAAAACCCTGATGCAAAAAGTGTTTTTAAAAATAATTTTATAAATGGTAGGGCTTCAGGGGTTACTGTTCTTGGAGACCCAAAAAGATCGGCAACAGGCGGTATGAATAGAAATGTTGATATTTATCTTAATAATACAGTAGGTCAAACAGATGGATTAAGATATAGAACTATATTGCATGAAGCAATACATGGAGTAACTATTTCTTTATTGCAAATAGGTGCTGCTAGCAGGGGTGCAAACCCATTTATTAAAAAAGCAGATGAAGCTTTTAATGATTTTAAAAATATACAGTCAGTAATTAAAAATCATATTGATAGCAAACAAGAAGAAATGAACCAAGTTTATCTTGAAGGCAAAAAAGAATGGGGAGACAGATTAGATCGTGAAGGTTATTTAAAATCAAAGGGTTATAGCAGGCTTGAAATAGTGTCTCCATCACTATTGCCTATATATCCTGACGAAGGAATATTTAGAGAAAAAGGATATGATATTGTACCTTTAGTAGAGCTTGTTACTTATGGTTTAACTGATATAGAAATGCAGGAATTTATGGAGTCTATTCCTTATGATGCTAAAGGTAAGACTACAGTATGGAATGAGTTTGTCGAATCTATTAGAAAGATACTTGGTTTACCTGCAAAACAAAATACTGTTCTTTCAGAGGTTCTTAGAGCAGGAGACAGCATTCTTTCTGCTGATTCTGTATCAATAAACAACGCTTTAGTTGAATTTCAAAACGCTTGGGACGGACAACAGTTTGAAGAAAGAAAGCGGTTTGGAGAAACAGGCAATACAAGCAAAAATATAAAGCTAAGAGAAGCCACAGAGAAGGCGGAGGAGCTAGTTAGAAAGACTCCAAGGGGGGACATACCTATTTATAACGTAAACGCCTCAGATGTCGCCCTAGAAGCTGCTATCGACTTTAATGAAGATGCTACTGCACAAGCCCCTGATGATATTCCAAGATATTCCAGACCTACAATGCCTGATTTTATTGACGATATTGCTAAAAGAATTGGTCAGCCTACATACAAACATAAAAAATCTTGGGGAGCTAGGCTTCTTGATGAAACAGATGATAGCGTAAGCATAAGAAAAGCATTTAGTTCTTTTAGGACTGCCATTGTTGACAAACTTGACCCGATTGCTAAAAGAATGGTGCAGTTAGGAGAGGACAATGACGAAACAAGATTGCTTAATACTTATGCAGATACTGCTGCAATAGCTGCACTTAGATTAGCTGATAGGGCTAGAGGTGTCTTTCAGGGATTGTTAATGCGTGGTTATGCAACCGATCAAATAGAAGGAGAAGATTCCCTAACAAATGTTGCCCAACTACCAATCAGTACAAAATACAATCCATTTATAGACGGAGATACTGGATATGGCGGTTTGATGCAAATAACAGCACCATTGTTTATGGACCCTAGTGTTGATTTAGAAGGCGTATTTGCTGTTTATGCAAAACTTAAAAGACAAGCAAGTTTAAATAAACAAGGCAAAGAGATAGCATCTCCAATTACACCTCAAGACTTAGAATCTATTGCTGAAATAGAAACAAGATTTAAACAAGTAGTAGAGGTTTGGAATAACTATCAAAATTGGAATAACAAATTAATAGAGTTTGCGGAGTCAAAAGGTCTGTTAAGTCCTGAACAATCGGAACTATGGAGAGAACATTCTAGTTATTATCCTTTCTATAGGGATATGGTTGACGAAACAGATGATATTACTGCACCAAGAATAGGCGGTGGTATGCTTCCAAATAACCCTTTAAATATAACAATGAAAGGCTCAGAAGAACAAATAAATGTTCCGCCACTAGAAGCTATAGCTAGAAATTCATTGTCAATCTTGACTGCTGCAATGAAAAACGATGGTGCAGCTAAATTAATGAGAGACTTTGTAGATAATGGCATGGCTGAAAAAGTTACTGCAAAAGAAGCGTCAGGAAAAATTAGTGTGCCAGTATTTGAAAATGGCAATAAAGAGTTTTATTTAATAGAAGATTATGAGGTTTATGAAGCATTAAGAGGAATAGGTGGAGCAAATACAGACTTTATTACTAGAGCATTGCAATTCCCTGCTTCAATATTGAGAGATACAGTTACTCGTGACCCAGGTTTTATTATGGTCAACTTGCTTAGAGATACATTATCTAGTGCTATAACTGCTGGTAATGTTGGATTAGGCGAAGGAAACTTTACCCCCATTATAGATACCTTTAAAGGCATGGCATTTGATGACATGGCTGACCTTGAAAGGTTTGGTGTTATTGGTGGTTATGACTTTGCTAATGACGAAGGAGATGTTGTTGATTTAATGGCTAGAGCTAGAAGGGCTGAAGGATTATCACCTGATAACGGAATAACCCCAGAAAGTGCCTTCTATAAACTTTGGGACGGGCTAGGTGCAATGACAACCAAATCAGACGGAGCAACTCGACTAGGTGTTTATAGAGCAGTTTATAACGACATGAAACAAAGAGGAGCTTCAGAAGCTCAAGCACAATCAGAAGCCGCCTATCAAGCATTAGAGATTATTAACTTTGGTCGTAGAGGTAATTCAGTTCTGTTCAGATATTTAACTTCAGCGATTCCTTTTCTTAATGCAAGAATACAAGGTCTTGATGTCTTGTGGCGTTCAGCGTCAGGTCAATATTCTGCAATAGAAAAACTGGAAGAAGGGGAAACCTTAAAAGATGTTCAGAGCAGAATTATCAGGGGTTTTTGGACTAGAGGCGGTATGTTGTTTGGTATCACAGCACTATATTATATGATGGTCTCAGACACAGATGAATACAAGGAAGTAAAACGAGAAGTTAGAGATGACAACTGGTTAATACCAACTCCATTTGATTACACAATTAAAATACCTATTCCTTTTGAAGTAGGTATGTTGTTTAAAGCAATACCTGAAAGGCTTATAGACGAGACTGTAGGCAGACAAGTAGAAAAGAATCCAATGCAATCTATAAAGAGACAGCTTGGAACATCAGCAGACCTGCCATTTTTTGGCGGTGATGTAAGCATACAACTGGTTAAGCCCATATTTGAAGCGGTTACTAATAAAAACTCGTGGACTAACACGGAAATTGTGCCTTATTACAAGTCAAAAGAAATGCCAGCCTATCAAGCAGGGCAGTCAACAAATGAGGTTGCTCGACTTTTAGGAGAGTTTTTGAACATATCGCCCATGAAAATAGAACATATACTTCAAGGATATACAGGAACACTAGGAGGATATTTATTAGACTTAATGGACGTAACAGCTAGAAGCATTACAGGCACTCCTCTAATGCCACCTAATATTAACAGTATTCCTGTCATTAACAGGTTGTTACTTGATAACGATAAGTCAGGAGGTCTCCAACAATCTTTCTATGAGTTAAGGGAAGAAGTGCAAGGTGCAACTGCAACTTTAAATGACCTTAAAGACCAAAAGAGATTTGATGAATTAGCCACATTTAGAGAACATCACAGAGGACTGTTTAAGGTTAAGGGTCAAGTTAATGCAATCAATAGATTTATGCAAAACTGGCGGAAGCAGAGAGACAGGCTTCTAAGAAGAACAGATTTGTCTGCTATGGTTAAAGCAGATATGTTGAAGGAATTAGAAGCAAGGAGAGATAAGAGACTAGCTATAGTTCCTGCCCTTAGAGATAGGGCTGATGTTCCAAGAATTTCTTTCGGCAATTAGTTCCTCAATCATTTTTTCTTCTTTCAATGGTTTTAGTTTAAAAAACTCTTTGTGTTCAGGAAACATGGCATGGAATAGTCTTGCATAAAAACAAATATAATCATTGCTTATCTTAAACTCTCCGCCTTTCGTTTCTACCTCTCTATTCCATCTAATGCGGTTTACTATTGCCCAATGAGAATAATGCTTCCTTCCGCTTCCTATTGCCTCTAAAGTGTATTCTTTAAACTTCTCCCACACTTGAGGGTTTTCTTTGTGCCATTCCCACCATTTCTTTTTGCGTTCCTGCAATCTTTCTCTTAATTGATTCTCAAGCATTTTCTTCTCCCATTTTGCTTAATGCTTCTTGTTGCTTTAATAGTTCTTCTTCATCTTCCCTATTGTTTACAAACAATCCCACAAAATGTTCAGCGTCTACCAACACAAGCGGTTTGCTTCTGTTTCTTTTAATAACAACTAATGGCTCATATCCCTTACAGTTTTCTTCTGCTTGAGCATAAGCCTTCCATACGTTTACAGCTTCCTGATTTTTACATTCAATAGAATAAGGAAATCGCTCTCTCGACTGTTTACCCATAATTATATCTTCTCCTTGACTTCCCATCGGTCTTGATTCCATATCTTCCTTATCTAATCCCAATACTTCTATAAGCAACTTAGTAAACCATTGTTGCAATTTTCTACCTTTAGCTTTTGCGCTTTGTGTTTTCATCATCTTCCTCGTTTCTAGTTTCATTTTTTATCCTCACAAGTTTCTGGTAACTGGTAAATAATATTTTCGTATACGCGGGCTTTATTCGCTTTCTTCCAATATTTCTTTTCTGTATCTCAATAATGCTTTACCTCTTAACATAGAGCTTTGCTGTTTGTCTTTCTTTCTTTTTCTCCAAAAGCTTGAGTCTTTCTTTTTCGTGCTTGGTTGCATAACCATTGATTCGTCAACTGTATCTCCAAACATATCTGCGGTTATTTGTTTAAACCACACATTTATATCTCTCATTCTTCTTACTCCGCCTTCCTGTATATCTACACACTTAAACCCCATAAGCTCCCAAAAGCTGTTGGCAGATATATCAGAGCCACACCTTAAAGATATGCCTCGAACATATCCTATTTTCCCCATATCCTCTAAAGTTCCTACTAATCCTGCTCCATACCAATTCCCCCTAAGATCATACTCAATACAAGCTTGGTGTATTTTAAGAGGCTTATGCCCTATTATGCTTCCATGATATAAATAACCTGCGTGAGCATTATTAACTAATGCTAAAAGGATTCTTTTGTTATCAATCTCTCTTTCAAAAACAACTTTAGGATAAAAAGACAAATCTTCTGCGTTTTTCTTTTGCAAATGATCTATGTATTTCAAATCGTTAATTTCTGCATATCTTATATCAAGTTCCACTTCAACTCTCTTAGCCTTTATTTATCATATACCAGTAAATATTTATTTATGCAGCCCAACGCTGCGATTTTTTAAAATGGTAAATCATCTAAAGACTCATAAAAGGAATCTTTTTTTGATTCCAGGATTTCATAGACTTGTTTAAGAAGTTCCTCCTCAGTTCCATAGGCTTCTTCAAATCGTTTTTTGTAGGGGTGTCGGCTTATCGGCTCTTTGTCGTTTCCAACTCTATGATGTATAAAGCAAAGGGGTAATACTTTAAGGTGTGCGTTTGGTTTTGTCTTTCCTTCGATATGATGAATCTCAGCAGGGCTAAATAATCCTTTGTTTCGGCAGACAATACAACCTAGTTCGACTACATCTGCCATATGGTGCGCTTCTTCCATACTTGGTTGCCTTCCTTTAAGCCCCATATCTCCTTCTTTCTTCTCTTGCGTTTACCATTTTAGTTCGCCATTCTTCAAAACCTATCTCTAAAGATTTAAGGCTTATTTTCAATGCAGACAAAGCACCTTTAGAAACTCCAACTCTAAGTCTAGCTTCATATAGTTCTTCTTTAGACTCAGCCCAAGTTTCTTGAGCAGAATTAGTTTTTACCCCATCGCCTAATGCTTTTAATTTAAGTGTTGCTTGTAGTTTTTTAACTTCGGCTTCACACTTAAAGACTTCGTATTCTGTTTTTTCTATAAGGGGTGCTAATTGCCTTATCCTTTCCTGCCATGATTCTTCTATTTCAACCATTGCTAGACTCCTTCTTTTAATATTTGATTAAGATACTTCCGCTATAACAAATGAAGCACCCCATAATAATAAACAACAAAGAAATAACAGACTGAAAACTCGCAACACTTGGGTCTGCTGAAAACATATTGTTAAAAAATCCCAATACATCTAAAGAATAAAGATCATTCTTCAATGGCATAGACGCTAAATCTAAAAGAACCCAACCACTCGTGAACATAAACATTCCTAGTAAAAATATAAATAAACCTAGAGCTTTCATTTTCTTCTCTCTTGAAATGCTTGTTCTTCTCTGCCTGACAACATTTCTCCTATAACATCTTCAAGGTGTTCAATCTTAGTTAGCAAACTATCTTTATGCTCCTCGCAAATAGGCTCTGCCTTAATAATAGACCTCACTTCTTTTAATATTTCTAAATATCCGTCATAACTTTTCATGGTTTAAGCCCTCTCACTAATTCTTTTAATTTTTCTTTAAGCCTTTTGTCTCCATATAACTCGCCAAACTTTCTTTTTGCTATCGGTTCAGGATATGGCTTTTCTCTAAAAAGTTTCTTTTCTTCATTATTCATTAATCGCCATCTCGAATAATTAGACTCATAAGAATATTTATCATTGTATTCAAATATTTCACTCATTGTCTAATTCCTAAAAAGGTATATCATCTTCATTAAGATCGTCTATATTAATGTCATCTACAACTGGTTCAGGGTCAGCTTTTTTACCTCTCGGCATTTCCATTTTGGCATATTTATAAGCATTGCCATTTTTAGAAATCCTATCCCAACAAGCAATGCCTACTTCAACTTCTTGTTGATTGTGTTCTTTTAGCTTAGAAACAATCTCTTTAAGAAGTGATTTTTGCAGGACAATCGTTCCAGTAAAGTCAGGGTGTGATTTATTCTGCTTGTAATTGTTTATATAAATGTTCCCTGCTGATACAGGTTCATTGTCGTTATTGTTAAAGTTCGCCATAATTTACTCCTTGTTGTCTTGGTTGTTTTCGCTTTCTCCGTTTAATGAGTCAGCATATTGTTTAAATGCAGTATCTAGTTCTTCTTTCTTTTCAGGGAAATCAATCTTCAACCTACTTATTGGTTCTTTGTTAGCCATATAAAAAGATTTAAGACTTTCTTTGGTGTCGTGCATTTGCAAGGTTTTTATAAACCCTTCAACAAAAGTTTCTGCCCACGCTTCATCAAATTTCTGCCCTTCTTCTTTCGGTTCAGGTTCTTTTGGTTCTGCTTTTTTCTTAGCAGGAGCTTTCTTATCTTTAGGTTGCTCGTCTTTATCTTCGCTTGGAAGATGATCGTCCCATACTGCAAAGACATTCATGCCTAAACCAAACATAGCTAGGTTTTTAACAAGACACCTCATGCGGTTATCGTTTACTTGTCTAGCGTTTGGGTTGACTACTGCATTATTCTTATAGTCCATGATAGGAAGTGCCATACTTCTAATATGGTTGCCTATTTGCACTTTAGTTATAACTTCTGCTGTTCCGTCAGGTAATGTTCTGTAAGGAAGCCCATCGTAATCAACAAAAGTATATTCCGCTTGTGGATAATGCTCCATAAGCAACTTCCATGCTCTTGCCCAAGAAAGATAAGTTAAGTTCATCTTTTCTTCGGTGTATTCAGAAACATCTACACTATGTAATGTCTCCCATATTTCTTTAAAAGTGAGTTCTTTATCAGCCATTACTCACCTCCACTTCTTTTTCAATATTCATAAGTTTCTCCTCTTGATATTGATTACAAAATTCAGCCACAGGACAATAACTTTCGCACCGAACAGACTTTCCTAAAGCCACCTCAACACTCAAGTTTTTTTCTTCCTTATGACCACCTATATACTCGTCAGCTTCTTTTTGTGAGGACAAGACTCGCAATGCGCTTTTCCTGCCTTTCTTAATGACTCTGTAAGTATCTTCTTTCTTCCACCTATCGCTATCAGAACACAAGGGTAGCTCTCCACTAACCAAATACTCTGCCTCTGCTTCTTGGTGCAATGAAACCCTTTCTTCTATAAATCCCTTTTGTTCTTCTTCTGTCCACATAGGGATATTGACGACTGTTACTGGTGCAGGAGGATAATCACCTCCGCTTCTTTCGTATTGAAACTTAGACCAATCTCTGCTGATAGCAATAATATTTAACTGGTTAATTTTCATTCCTGTTTGTTCTTTTGCTAACCATGCGTAACAGTTCAACTGCTGAATCCACTCAGGCTTTTCTTCCTTCAATGCGTTCATAACAGTCCATGCTGAAGTTACTTTATAGTCTTTAAGAATGTTGTCGTCTAATGAAATGCTGTCAGTCTGACCACTTATTCTCCAGCCATTGACACTTGCATACATTCTTTCTTCCGTTAGGGTGTCTTTCCTGCCTTCGTTTGCCCTTTCTAATATCGTATGCACACTTTGACCAAGAAGAATCCATATCCTTTCAGATATATCTGCGGTTAGTTCTTCGTAATGGTGTTCACTTAAAATTGATATTTGTGGCGGTTGTAACAAACCAGTTATGGATTTAACTGAATCGCCTTTACTGTAATCGTCATTCTCAATACTACGAATGATCTCTTTTGGTATGTTATGTTTATTCGTGTATTTCATTGTTCTTAATAAATTTTAGAGTCTCCATACACCTACACCATCAGACATCTGCCTAACAGTAAATTTCTTTGTGGGGTTTTTGTGCCTGTATCTAAGGACAAAGTTTCTAATTATCTTTACCTCTTGGGCTATTTTTGTTTTTGCCATAGGAATATGTAGGTGATCTCCTGTTTTCATATCATCTAAAGGTAAATCGTATTTTCTTGGCTTTCCTTTGCCTCTAGGAAGGGGTATTCCCTTTGTTATCTCAAAGTTCATTCATGTTCTCCGTAATTTGTGATAAAATTATTTGCTTGGATTGAAATAATCCATTCTCGTATAAGGTATATCTCTCTCATATATCTTTCTCCTAAATATACATGATGTATTCATAAAGTATAATTGATGTGTTGATAATGTGCAACAATTCATTTATCATCTTATGAATGGAAAATGAGATGGCAAAAATAGATAGTCTTATAGTTAAACAAGCAGTTAGAGATGTTGCTTCAAAAAATCAAAAATTATCTAAACAAGCGGTTCTTTATTTTCACTCAAAAGACTTTTTAGATTTGTGTTCCAGGAACAGGATAGACAGTAATGCTATCAATAGAAGCATAAAAGAATTAGTCAGTTTCCCAATGATAAGCAAAAAGAAGATTGCCAATGATATAGCAAAAATCATTGACAGTTCTTTTGTTAGGGAAGGGTAAGTAAGTAGATACTATTTAATAAATACTTACTAAGTTTTTAAAATAATTAGTCTTTACTTACTAAGTATATAGAGATTATACCGAGAATATTAGGAGGAAAATAATGCTAAGTCAACAAAAAAATTGGTCTGATGAACAAAACAGCATATATAGCGAAGTTTTGAGGACTGCAAAGAGTCAGGGGCAACACAAACTATCTTGTCCCTCATGTAGTCATATGCGTAAAAAAAATAAAAGTGATAAGCCACTTTCTGTAAATATAGATGGAAGTAAAATAATTTACTTTTGCCATCATTGCAACGCAGAAGGAATAATAAATACAGAATTAAGGGCATTACCTATGAAAAAAACAACCACTAAGGTTCAAGAAAAAAAGATGATTAAAGCAGAAAAAGTAAATCACTCAGAAAGGTCAGAAGAATGGCTAAACTCAAGGGGCATTAGCTTGGAAACGGCAAAAAATGCGGGCTGTCTGGCTACAGAAATAAATAATAAACCAGTAATAGCTTTTACTTTCCCATCGAATGACGGAAAAGAAGGCTATGAAGCAATTAAGTATCGCACCGCAAATGGAAGCAAGGAGTTTTGGTGGAAAAACAATGCCACGAAACTTTGGGGGGTTCAGTTATACGATGAAAGCAAGGAAACGATCAAAGACACCATAGTTATAACCGAAGGTGAAATGGATTGCTTGAGCATTAAAGAAGCCTTTAAAGACTACAACATAGATGTTTACTCTGTTCCGAATGGCGCACCAAACAAAATTAAGGATTCAAAAATAGACCCATCAGAAGATGGAAGGTTCAAATATGTGTGGGAGGACAGGGAAAAATTTGAGTCTGTCGAAAGAATTATATTAGCAACAGACGCAGATACAGCAGGAGATGTTCTAGCAGACGAATTATCTAGGAGATTAAATAAGGCAAAGTGTTATAGAGTGGACTTTAAGGGCAACAAAGACGCTAATGATTTACTTATTAATACAGATGTCGAAACAGTAAGAAAACAGGTTTTGGAAGCAGACCCAATTCCCTTGCATGGTCTTAACAATATAGAGCATTATGCTGACGAGTTCCAATCTTTGTATGATGTTGGCAGACCAAAGGGTGTTTCTACTGGCATACAGTCAGTTGACGACTTATTTACCTTGCAAACTGGCTATCTCAATGTCGTAACTGGTTACCCAGGAGATGGTAAATCAGCATTTATTGACCAGTTAATAGTCAATGCAGGGAAGTCTTTTGGTTGGAAAACCTGCTACTGCTCTTTCGAGAAACCAGTATCTCTACACGCTGTCCAGTTGTCTCAAATCCTTACTGGTAAACCTTTCTTTGAAGGGGCAAACCACAGAATGAACCAAAAAGAGAAGGATTATTCTGAAAGTTGGATTAACGAACACATACTTTTTCAAGACTATTCAGATTCAGGTATGCCAACAATAGAAGCAATACTAGATAAAAATGCAAGCGCAGTTATGCGATATGGGGTAAGGATAATAGTGATTGACCCATTTAATTTTATCCATAGTGATTACAAAGGATTAGAGTCAGATATGGTTTCAGATATGTTGACCAAAGTGCAATTATTCTGCAAGCAACACGATGTTTTATGCTTTTTCGTAGCACACCCAACGAAACCTGCTGACAAAGGAAAAAAATCAGTTGTTACTGGAATTGATATTGCAAAGAGTATGGCATGGTATTCTAAATGCGATGTAGGCTTGACAGTTTATAGAGGAGACAGTAGTGTAGAAATCCATTGTTGGAAAGCAAGGTGGGGTTGGACTGCAAAAGTTGGAAGCACATCATTAACATTCAATCCTGTAAATGGGAGATATGACGAAGCAGAAGAAGTTGAGGACGATTTCGATTGGGACATCTGATGTTCATGTGAACGATGTCGGCACACCTTACCTGCACAAAAGACATAAAGTAGGGATTGCCAAATTTGAAAAAGGAAGGGCAGGTAGAGCTGTTGTTTTTGACCAACACCTAATAGATGTTCTTTACACAGAAAAGCACCTAACAGAACAACAACATAACGCTTGTGATAAGTATTTGGGTGTATTATCTAAAGGTATGCACATGACAAACCCCTCATTTGGGGACAGGATTACTACTGGCAGATATTATCTAGCACCAGTTCCTAAAAGTTGCATATTAATAAAGGTGCAAAGGCACATAAGACAAAGTTGCGGTAGAAAAATAGAAAACAGATTTTGGGTTCTTATGTCAGGAGATAAAAAGGAAGCTTCCAATTTAGAAATAAAATTAATACAAACTTGTGCTGATTCTTTACTTAGCTTTTATTATATTAGTCTTGAGAACCCTGCTTCACTTTTTCAACAAGCCCTTCTAAACCCAATTTCCTAACCCCTTCAACAGATTCAGTGGTTGGTGAACCATTTGCGTCAAAACCTACTATGTCTTGTTTTGGTTCTTCTTTAGGTTCTGAGCTGATGTTTAACCTATTTGCCTCTTGGTGTATCAAATAAATTATTTGGCTATTCCTCGACTTATGAGGCATTTCTGATTTTCTTATTTTATCTAAAAGACTGTTTGTTTCTTCTGAACACCTAATGAATATCGTTTTTTGTGTCATCGCTTTTTACTCCATATAGTTCGGGACTATCTATAACTTCGCCAACAGCGACACTCTCTCGACCAGTTTGCCAATAGTTGTTTGTCTCAAGACTTTCAACAGCATGAGCAAAGTATTCGTTATTGGCTTTTAATAAAGGTGTATCTAACAAAGTGATAGCAAAGGACATTGCCTCATCTTTGCTGTCGAACAACCAAACATAGTGTTTCCAGTCTGCAAATATTTTAAGACTTTTTGGATTTTCAGGTTCAGGATTAACTATTTCAAAGGTGTGTCTAATGACAGCATACATAAATTTTCCCAAGTTGTTTTTTATATTCTATAACAAAGTGATAGCACTTGGAAAGCAAATGTTCCATGTGGAACAATACGATTAGTCACAGTTGTCACCTGGATCAAACCTGGTCATAATTAAATATTTACTGGTGTATTGTATTTATTGGGTTGTATTGCCAAGCCTAAGTCATAACACCTGAAATACAGTCCGATTCCGATTCCTACACCCCTCCATTGATGGACAAACACAAATAAAAAAAGGGCAGTTCCGAAGAACCACCCCTTTTCTGTTCGCCTTTTGCGTGATAGGCATAAGGGCTAGTTTGATTTGTTTAAAGACAGCTTAAAATACTAGAAAAGTCTGTCTGCACATATTGGTTTTGTTTTTTATCGTCTGTTCAAACCCCTCGCTAAATGAGAAAAATCAGACTAGTTTTAAATCTAACAGATACCTATGCTCTAAAACATCACATATTACTTTACCTCATTAGATTTTGGAGGATAACCATTATGAAAGGTTATGTTTTGAATTATGAGTCTTTTGATTGCATAGTGCAAGTATAAAACACTATATATTGTGTTTATAAAAGATAGAACAACAAGATGTTGTGTTTCAAATACCTGGAAAATACGCCAAAAAAAGACAAAAAATCAACGCTAGACCTTCAAATATAATAGACCAGTAAATATTTAATTATGACGGGGGTTGCACACCCAACAAAACCTGCGGTAAAAAGATTCAGGCAAAAAAAAACGCTGACCACTAAATTAATAGTAGTCAGCGTAGTTTTTATGGTCGTTTACTTCGTATCAAAGACATCAGACAGTTCGTTTATAGGAATAATCTCGCAAATATGATTGCTTCCTTCATACATATTGTCTGAAAACTCTTGTGCCTGTTCATTGCTGTCAAATAAGCCAAAAGAAGTTTTTAATGGTGCATGAGTATTAGGGTCGCCATACATCACAACCAAAATATATTTCCTGTTAGCCATTGCAAACATTTCAGACCTTTCTTTAATATCAATCATTCGACACCTCCTTTATAAATATTTTAGTTTGTTCATTTAAAGAATAATCTCTATCAGAGTCTGCATAAGAACACTCAATTCGTTCTAATAAATCTTGTTTGTTATTATTTGTTAAAACTAAATTGCCTGTTATTATTTCATGCACTAAAGCATTTAACAGTAAAGAGTTCCAATATCCTAAACCCCCTCCAGTATCAGTAGAATAATATCCCTCGCTTATTACTTGTTTATCAAGTTTATCGCTCATAAGAGAAATAAAATTCTTCCAATCTAGTGTTGGCTTACTCATCAGAAACCTCCTCAAAAATATAAGAATCAGCTTCTTCAATTATAAAATCATCTAAAGTTTCAGGTTCCATAAAAGTATTGCCATCTTCTAGAATCAATTTGTTGTTTTCTTCTAACCATTTATCAAGGTTATTTGTAGTGCCTTGATATATAGGTGGCTCTCCTTTTTCTTGGTCGTAATAAATGTTATATAGTTTCATCAGACACCTCCTCATACTCCCAATCCATTTGTCCATCATCACCATAATCTGTATCAACATAAGTAACTTTGAAATTAACTCCATCACTTGTTTTACCTGTTTCCGTATCTCCTTCTTTGGTAATACTAACTTCACATATAGCGTCAAGAATATAACTTTGTCCGTCATCATCATTGTCAGTAAATGGTCTATCGGTTTCAATAGTGAAGTTTCTCACATCTACAGTCTGCTCAGATACTCTATATATATGTTTATATTTAGTCATTGGACACCTCCTCAATGTCGTTATGAACATTGCGAAATGACAAAGTTTTAGCCTCAGATTTCTGTCTTTCAGGATAAAGAACATCTAAGTTTCTTTGATTGATTTCTACCAACAAATTAAAAGTTTTAACCAATTCAAAATCAACACTAGATATTTCTTCTCTTTGAGACCTGTCAATGTGTCGATAAATGTTATTACACGCACCTATCAATACTTCGACAGTTTCTTCTAATAATTCTCTACTCATAATTTTCCTCCATTTTAAGTAAGATTATTTAATTAACTGATTTCAAGGATTTTTCCTATCATCAGGCGAAAACACACATTTTCGCTATCAGTTTTGTAAATTAGACCTCCGCATTTACGTTCTAAGACGATTTTGAAGGGCTACCCATACCTGAGTAACCCCCCAATTTCGCCTTTTAGTCTTGGTAAAGACTGGAAGGATTTACTGTAATGACATCGCCAAAAGGCATTTTCTTCTCGTAATAAGAAGTAAAACACCAAATAACAGGGACATCTGGTTCAACCTTTGGGTCAACATAACCCTCTCCATCACTAAAATATATAAACACCTGAACATTCTCGGTATCTTGAGTCCAGTCGTTATATAAGTTAAATGGAGGAGTAAAGTCAGTTCCACCACCACCTCTAGCAATCAATTTTATTTCTTCGCCTTCGGCAATATTGAAAGTGTCCCACCATTCGCCTTCCCTGTTTTTCCTAACAGTTGTATCACAGTAACAAACCCTGACTATTTCCAAACCACAATCCTCAAGCATTGCCTGTATCTCAGTAGCATAAACATCAAGTTCAAACTGAGTGACAGAACCGCTAGAGTCTATTGAGACAACAGCCTCACCACCATTAGAGTCTTTTACATTACTAGGTAAGTAAAGTCCTCTATGATAGTGTCGTCTGTTTGGTTTAGCCCACGTTTTATCAGTTGAAAAAAGAGAGAAAAGAACATCGCTTAACTCGTCTTTCCAGTTGACTAGGTTTCTCTCCAATTCATTCATACTGTTACCAAATGATGAAGTTCCATCTTCAGACATTGCCTTCTCAAGTTTTTCAGACATTGCAGATAGTCTTTGAATTTCACCTTTTAGTTCAGTTATCTCAGAATCAGATAAAGGATTTCCGTTTTCGTCTTGGCAATCCCAAACTTCGCCAACAGGCATAGGAATATTATCAAGTGATATATCACCAACCTTCTCTCCGCTTTTGTTACCACTTTGAGAATTGTTGTCGCTTTCCTTAGAACCTTTGTCCTCATTAATGGTGTCTATTGCTTCTTGAAGATTATCCTCATCTTTAATTAAATCACGATAAATTTCCTCAGAAGATAGACCTCTATATTTATGAGACCAAAGACCATTAGGAAGCTTCATTCTTAAATCATATTTAAGAAGTCCGTTGATACTATAATCACAGGCAATGTTCCAAACCTTATGGTGTCTGTTTCCTCTCCTAAAACAATGTTGATAAACAACGTGGAGTGCTTCATGCACTAAGACACTTCTCAGTTCTTCTTCATCTACATCTAAAACAAAAGCAGGATTATAAATAATCCTTTTTCCATCAGTAGCCATAGTTTCAAGACCAGTTTCTGCTTCAACCAATTCAAGATTAAGCAACATACTAGCCATACCTATATGACCCTGCATTAATTTTGCTCTCGATTTTATCAGTCTGTTTTTTGCTTCTTCGTTAGTCATTTTTAGACCCTCCAAATGCTTTATCCAAAAAACCACCTTTAAGACCACCAACAGCACCAGTTAAGTCTTTAGCAACCTTTTTCCTTTTGTCATCACCAAGAACAGTATCGTCCCTTAATGACTCAACAGAATCTATTGTTGCAAATACATTAATCAATGCTTGGTGTGCCTGTTCAATGTTTTTGTTTTTTCCTAAAACATCAGAATTGATACTAGGCAAAACCTCAACAGCTTGTCTAAGTTTGTCGAAACTTGACTTGTTAAAGAATGATTTACTTTTCTCTTTTGGGTCGTATTCTTCTAATTTAGAAGCAACGTGTTCAACCTGCTCAACCAATGCTTCAACAGTCATAACCAAGACATTCTTGATATTGTTGTTGGCACGATTTACAGCGTCACCTTCAATTCTCTCCCTAAGTTCTTTTGATACATTAAGACGAATATCATCATTAATTTGTGGTATCAAACTTAGCTCAAGACGAAAGAGAAACTTGTCTTTAAGTTGATCTACGCTTTCATAGTCAGAGTCTTTAAAAGCAGAACCTAAGTTCCTTTCAGCACCATCAAGCATAGCTGAATAGTTTTTTAGAAAGCTTTTAACTTCCGTTTCCCATTCAATAGTTGATTTATCAACCTGCTTTTGTAGGTTTTCAAGGTTAGTATTAGGACATAACCTCCAACCGCTAACAGTCTTTCCATACTCGTCAGTCGAGTTGTCAGACCATGCTAGAGTTAATGGCTTATAATATCCATTCCTAAACGAGTTAAGTATTCTTCTAAAATACTTATTAATATCGAAGCCGTATATATGCTTATTGACATTAACCAGTCTTTCATCAGCTATACCTAACTGTTCTGCTAGTTTTCCTCTTAACTCTTTATCTACTTTGAGACCGCTAGGGTGTTTCGCAGTTAAACGAACCAACGTGCAGTTCTCAGATAAAGTGTTTGTTAAATTATTATCCATAATAGTTCCTCCGTATTTTTAGATAAAATTTTCTGATTTCAAACTTTCGTTATCTTCAGTAGGAATACACATTCCTATATCAGAATTTATAAAAAACTCCTGTAGGGCAGAAAACATATACCAGTAAATAATATTTCTATTTTAACCTAAGTTCCTTCTCTTTATTTTCCGCCCTACTGAGCTTTTGGACAAGTGCTACATTTCTAGGTCTTGATTATCTACTTTAAATTTAGAAAAAGTAGAAGTCTCAAGCAGTTCCTTCCTCACATTCACAATAGTTCTTACAAAGAATATTGGAATTTCAGGGCTAGGAAAATCATTCATGTATGCAAGTGCATTTTTAAAGTATTTTCCTACAACCTTTTTGTCTGCTTCTTTGATAACTGTTGTTAATGCAACAGCAGTAGCAGTCAGCATACCTAGTTTAGTATCTTCATCAGGATTAAACTTAACCCTACCATTGACAATATCATCAAGGTCTGGAAGTTTGTTTTTCAATCCAACAAAAGCATGAAACTCTCCTGCTGAAAGTTCGCCAACATCACATTGAGCAATATCCTGCCAAAGTTCAGGCGAGGGATTAGTTTTCAATGTGTCGCTGAGTCGAGTCCAAGAACGAGGGCTTGGTTGAGCAGTAAGTATTTTCGGGTCGAACCTATTAAGTTCATCTTGTTTAAATTGGATAAACCCAAGAATATCCTCATGCACTTCGTTTTTAACCGCCCACGACAACCAATCATTCGTGTCATGTTCAAAGTTAATCACAGTAGCCCTTCCTACAGCATGAGAGGGCATTTTATAAGACCCTGCTCTATCTGTAGCTCTATTTCCACAAGCAACAACAGACCAACCCACAGGAAGCTCATACTCTCCTAATCTTCTTTCGTAAATTAGTTGAGAACAAACTGCCTGAACAGAAGGGTGAGCTTGAGTCCATTCATCAAAAAGCAAAAGACCTTCATTCTTAATAGGCAAATTTCCTAAAAATGCTTTTTTCTGAACCCAACAATCATCTTCTTCTATTGGCACAGGTATTCCCCCTAAATCAACACTTTCATAAAGTGATAATCTAAAGTCAATTTTACCAAATTGTTTCTTTGTGGGATTGATACAACCATAGGCAATGTCTCTACCATCAGCTAGGATTTCGGCTAGTTCATGTGCTATTGCAGATTTACCAACACCAGTCCCACCAATCAATATAGGCACGTTTCCACCCATGATTACACTTTGCATTACTTGTAATGCTTTACTCGGTTTCATAATTTCCTCCTTTTTATAAAACAAGTTAAATTGCTAACAAAATTGTTAGCACCAATACTGGATAATCTCTTATCCAGTTTCATAGGAATTTCACCTAATCATCAGTTGGTTTAGTAATGTAGTCCCTTAGCTCATCTTGAATATGCGTTAAATTGTCGTAGCACTCATGCCATGATGTTGAAAAGAATCCCTCATCCCATCCTAAAGATTCATAAAAATTATCATCACCACATATAAATTGACCTTTAGATACTGGCTCGCCAAAACCGTGCGAAACATTATCAATCTCAATCCATAACCCCAGCTTTTTAGCTAGACGTTTTGCTTTGCCGTAATAACGCTTTTCTTGTTGCGCCTCATCAGACACTTTTGATTGTGTAGATGAGTTTAAAAAATTACCTAGCAATCCTTCTAGTGAAGTTGACATAATATTCTCCCTTTGCCCTTTCGGGCGATAGTGTTAGACCAAGTTGTTAAAGAACGGCAGTTAATAAGTAACTGCATATATATATTATAACATATTGGCTCTATCCCACTGTTTATAAGGGTTTCAGGCGATTTGGTTTTTCTCGAAATGAGTAATATTGAGGCTGAAAGCCTTATGTTATGGTTGGGCTAAAATATTTTGCGCAAATCTTTTTGTTTTAATTCAATAACTTACAATTTGTATTTTATACCCAATCACCCCAATCCTTGAAATGACCATCTTTTTCATTATCGTTATAACCCATCATATAAATCTTTACTTCATCTTCAGTTAGGTTAGTTATTCTTTTCCCGTTATATGATCCATTTGGATAATAGTGAGGATTTATACCTCGTCTATAATAAGAGTCGCAAGTGCCTCTATCATAGAGACCACCATGATCCATATGTATATCTTCTATTTTAATTTTACTCATGGTTATATCACCTCCAACATTGACATAGGCACAGCATAAGTTGTTCCATTCATAAGAACATCACATCTTGTTTTATTTACTTTCAAGATTGTGCCTTTGGTTGTTTTGGTTTTTTCCACAACATTGACTTCTTGCCCTTTACGGAAAAGATGTTTTTTCAAAGCAATCTCTTTAGCATTAACAGCCTTTCTAGCACTTTTAATTGCTTCTATAACATCGTCAATTTCTTTTTCTGTTTTGAGAGATAGTATTCCCTCTATTAAGTTTTCTATTTTCATATTGGTTTTCCTCCGTATTTAATTACCAAGACTAGACCGCAAGGCAGTCTAGTTTCGCTAGAATTTCACTAGCTCGTCAGTTGGCTTATGTTCTTGCCAGTAATGATACTGTTTATGAGAAATACATTTTGGTTAGTATCTTCATCTAAAGTATAACTACGCTTAATGCTTGAGCCATATTTCTTCCCATAGGCAATTTGTTCGCCTTTGAGTTGTTTAATCCTAAAATCAAACCCTAGAGTCTCTAGCAGTCCGTTTAGTCTCTCTCTGGTTGTATTTGTAGCCCAACCACACAAATTTATATCAAACTGTTTGTGAGGGTTATGTTCGAAGCAAAATACATTTTGAACATGGTGAACAATCGTGTTCCCATGAAGTTTCAAAATTGTATGCTTGTCCTTCCCTTCGTAATTTGCTTCAGTCCAATAAATAATGACCTGCGTATTGTTGTTAGAGTAAACAATTTTCTCTTGACCATTCGGTAAAGGTAAATAGTTTTCACGATTATCTCTTTGCATTTCATCTTTAAAAGCTTGACTAGCTTCTTTTGTTATTTTTCTCATGGTTATTAATCCTCCGTATTTGTTTTAATTACCAAGACCCAATCTTTCAATTGGGTTTCGCCTAAATCTCATAGGCTCATCAGTTGGTTCAGAATGTTGACTTTAGAATTGTGTCTGCCTCATCTTGATCTATGCCAAAATTCTCATTTAGTTTAATCACATCTTCATCAGACATTTTCTCAACAAAAGGGTGATAGCCATTTTTATCTTTCACTACTACTTTTGTTATTCCACCGCCAAAATTAGTTAGGCAACAGTTGCCCTCTCCATTATGGTTTACATAGACTTTAAAAATCTTCATATATCCATCAAAGTTAATTTTATTCATTAGTAATTTCCTCCATGTTTATTACCAAGACCCAATCGTAAGACTGGGTTTCGTCTGAATTTCACAGACTCCTCAGTTGGTTTAAAGTTATTCAGACCACTCTTGATCTATTCCTATAACTTTAGTTTCGCTGTAATGCGGAACATTGTTTTCAAAAGGTATAACACCTTTAGCTTTTTCTAAGGCTTCTTCTTTTGAGTTAGCTTTTATCGGACATATAAAACTGTCCGTATGATCTATAATTACTCCATAAGTTTTCATGCTTATTTCTCCTAGTTTCTTGAACCCAGAGCCTGGGTTCTCGTCAGTATGTTTATGCATAGACTCGGAGGGAGTCTCCATAGCTTTCATGTTCTTATTCGGTGTTATTCTTTATTCAGAAGTGGCTATATATGAGAATCACAACCACCACAATTCCTCTATGGAATTTCGCTAGTCTTGCAAATAATCTTTCGATTAACCTAGTCGCCTAGTCTCTCTAGCACTCGCCACCTTTTAATGTTGTGGATTCAGTTGGAGTTCTTACTTAATGACCTGATCTATCCAACCTACTTCGAGGGCAACATTTTGACAAGAGTTTAGGTATTGGCTCTGTCTCAACCAGTTAATAAATAACCAGTAAAGAGATTATGGCATAGAAACATCATTTAAAGCAACATATTAGATAGCAGTTTGTCAGCATTATATTGTCTCTACAAATAGTCCATAATTGTTATCCATGAGCAAAGATAAAAAACCAGACCTAAAGATTGTAAAGAAAGACCTAGACTTGACCATAAAGCAAAGAGCATTTGTTAATGAGATTGTTAAGGGCAAGTTAGGTAGTTATAAGGAAGCGTATGCAAAGGTCTATGATGTGCAATTAACTAAGACTGGCAAGATACCTAAATGGGTAGAAGTCGAAGCCAGTCGCATTGTCGCTAACCCTAAGATAGCACTAAGCATACAAAGGGCTATAGAACGTAAAGAGACTAGTTTAACTGCGTCAGCTCTACGAACAAGGAACTACGTTATAGAGAGCCTATATAAAGAGTCTAAAGAGAGTGATAGCGATAGCACTAGGGTTAGGGCTTTAGAGCTTCTTGGAAAGAGCGTAGCCCTGTTTACCGATGTTACAGAAGAACGTAAGTCAAGAGATACAGAAGAAATAGAGAAGGATATAGAAGCTAAATTAGAACAATTGCTACAGCAAGACGAGAGCTAAGACCCAATCCTGATCCCGTTAAGGTTTACATATTGAAAAAATGACCCCTTATAAACAAAGGGTTTCAGAGTGTCGTATGTTAAACGTTTTGTATTTAGACCTATTTTATGTAAACCGACTGACGAGAATATAGCTAACCAGTTAATAATATTATTCCAGTCCTTGTTGATACACGCTTAGACCCATCCCCTTATAAAGAAAATACCCCCCAGTTCCCGTCACCCCCCCACCCCCGTATATGCGAATGGGTTACCTGACTATTATATATACATAGTGATTTGCACAGGATATGACTAACTTTCATATACCCCCCCTATATATTGCAAAATGATAGCTATTGTAGTAGTGTTTATATATGTTTTTTTTAGAAAAGCCTCTGGGTCCCATATACCCCCCTATAATATATTTTCAAATTTTGGTTGATTTTTTTGTGAAGGGGGTGCAAAATGTTAAAATCCAGAGGTAGATATACCCAATATCTAATATATACTAAGTATATACCTAGTAAGTTTCTGTTTCTATGGTCTTACTTATACAAACTTACTAAGTTTTTAAAAAGAAAGTATATACTTACTAAGTATTTACTATGAATAGAAACTTACTAAAGAAAATACAGAGTTTGCCTTCTAGTCAAAAGCAAGAATTTATAGATTTGCTAGAGGAATACGAAAAGTCTGAAACTAGAGAAAAGTGTAATGCTAGCTTTATGACTTTTGTTACAGAGATGTGGGCGGCTTTTATACATGGAAAACACCATGAGATCATGGCTGATGCGTTTGAACGGGTCGCTAAAGGCGAATTAAAGCGTTTAATTATCAATATGCCCCCTAGACACACTAAATCAGAGTTTGCTTCTTATTTGTTGCCTGCGTGGTTTTTAGGTAAATATCCAGATAAAAAGATTATTCAGACAGCTCATACTGCAGAATTAGCTGTAGGTTTTGGTAGAAAGGTCAGAAACCTAGTTAATAGCAAAGATTTTAAAGAGATATTTCCTGATGTAAGATTGCAAGCAGATAGCAAAGCAGCAGGAAGATGGAATACCAATAAAGGCGGGGAGTACTTCGCTATAGGGGTGGGTGGTGCGGTTACTGGTAAAGGTGCTGATCTGTTAGTAATTGATGACCCGCATTCGGAGCAAGAGGGTGCGAGTGCGGATATAAACGTATTCAACAGAACTTATGAGTGGTACACATCTGGTCCACGACAGCGTTTACAGCCAAATGGCTCTATTGTTGTGGTAATGACACGATGGCACAATAAAGACCTAACAGGTCAAGTGGTAGATGCTAGCATAAAGCGTGGCGGTGCAGATGAGTGGGAAGTTATTGAATTACCCGCTATTTTGCCTTCAGGCAACCCATTATGGGCGCAATTCTGGAATATAGACGAATTAAATGCTTTAAGAGCAGAGCTTCCAAACAGTAAATGGATGGCTCAATACCAGCAAGACCCTACTTCTGAAGAAGGTGCGTTGGTTAAGCGTGAATGGTGGAAAACATGGGAAGGCATTAGCCCTCCGAAATGTGAATTTATTATACAATCTTGGGACACAGCCTTTATGAAAAATGAGCGAGCCGACTATTCAGCTTGCACAACATGGGGAGTGTTTTACCGAGAGAACGAAAATGAGGGCAAGTTTGCCCCTAATCTAATTTTATTAGATGCTTATAAGGAGCGTCTAGAGTTTCCAGAGCTTAAAGTTAAAGCAATGGAAAAATATAAGCAATACCAGCCAGAAGCCTTTATTGTAGAGGCAAAGGCAGCAGGAATGCCTCTAATCTTTGAATTAAGACAAATGGGTATTCCAGTTCAAGAATATACGCCCAGCAGAGGTAATGATAAAATATCAAGGGTCAATGCAGTATCTGACCTATTTGCTTCAGGTGTTATTTGGGTTCCAGAAACCCGATGGGCAGAAGAAGTTATAGAGGAGTTTGCTGGTTTTCCAAATATGGAACATGATGATTTGGTTGATAGCAGTACGCAAGCTCTGTTAAGATATAGGCAAGGCGGATTCATCTCTGTTCAATCAGATGAAGAAGATGAGCCTCTTGAACATAATAGGATTGCAAATTATTACTAATGAAAATATATATTACATCTTATACTGATCCTTATGATGGAGCTGAATATGCTGGACCAAATATTCATGCTGATTCGCTTGACGATGCAACTATTGTTGCAGATAAACATGGATTAAATGTTTGTGGTGAATTAACAGATATTTTACAAGATATTGTTAATGTAGAATTTGTTGATGATCTTAAAGATCGAGTATTACACTAGGAGTTAAATTGGCTATAGAAAGAAATCCTGCTACGCCCATAGATGGGACAATCGAGCAAGAACCAGAAGAATTAGAAATTCTAATAGAGGACCCAGAATCAGTAGCCATCGAAACAGACGATGGTGGAATGATTATTGATTTTCAACCTGGTTCTGAAAGCATTGGCGAAAGCGAATTTGATTCTAATCTAGCAGAATATTTAGATGAAGATGAATTGGATAAGCTTGGCAATGAGCTTATTGGTGAATATACAGGCGACAAAGATTCTAGAACTGAATGGGAAGAAACTTATATAAAAGGTTTGGATCAGCTTGGTTTAAAGATAGAAGAAAGAACAACTCCTTGGGCTGGTGCTTGCGGAGTATTTCACCCAATGCTTAGTGAAGCAGTAATCAGATTTCAATCCCAATCAATATCTGAGATGTTTCCAGCTCAAGGACCCGTTAGAACTAAAATAGTAGGCAAAGTTACCCTAGATAAAGAAAAACAAGCGCAAAGGGTAGAAGATTATTTAAACTATCTTTTGACATACGAGATGTCAGAATACAGAAGCGAAACGGAGAAAATGTTATTTTCTTTGCCTTTGGCAGGTTCTGCATTTAGAAAAGTTTATTATGACCCTAATCTAAATAGACCTGCTTCTATCTTTGTGCCTGCGGAAGATGTGGTTGTTAATTATGGTGCAAGTGATTTAGAAACTTGCGATAGAGCCACTCATGTTATGCGTAAATCAGCTAATGATATTCGTAAAATGCAGGTTAGTGGCTTTTATAGAGACATAGAATTACCAGATTCAGATAGCCCCTATTCAGATATTAAGAAAAAATATGACGATATGACTGGAGAGGTTAATACCTTTAACTATGATGATCGCCATACAATTTTAGAAATGCAGGTTAATTTAAACCTTGCTGGTTATGAAGATATAAACGAATCAGGGGATGTTACAGGCATTGCTTTGCCTTATGTTGTAACAATTGATTTTCCAAGCGGAATAATTTTAAGCATTCGTAGAAACTGGTATGATGGCGATTCTAACAAAATTAGAAGAATGCACTTTGTTCATTACCAATATCTTCCAGGAATTGGATTTTATGGCTTTGGATTGATTCACATGGTAGGCGGATTGGCTAAATCTGCTACTTCCATATTAAGACAGTTAGTTGACGCTGGTACATTATCTAACTTACCTGGTGGTTTGAAAGCAAGAGGCTTAAGAATCAAAGGCGATGACACCCCCATCATGCCTGGTGAGTTTAGAGATGTTGATGTTCCTGGTGGTGCTATACGAGATAATATCACCTTTTTACCTTATAAAGAGCCATCAGGAACTCTCTACCAGCTATTACAAAATATAGTCGAAGAAGGCAGGCGTTTTGCTAGCATGAACGATATGAAGGTTTCTGATATGAATAATCAGGCTCCTGTAGGAACAACACTAGCTCTCTTAGAAAGAAACATGAAAGTAATGTCTGCAGTACAGGCTAGGCTTCATGCTTCAATGAGAAAAGAGTTTAATATATTAGTAGATATCATTACTGACTTTACTGAACCATCTTATCCTTATGAAACGGATGAAGAAGAATTTATTAAGTCTGAAGATTTCGATCAAAGAGTTGATGTGCTTCCAGTATCTGATCCTAATGCAGCAACTATGGCGCAAAGAATTATGCAGTATCAAGCAGCAATGCAATTAGCAACAACAGCTCCTCAGATGTATAACTTGCCAGAATTACATAGGCAAATGCTTGAAGTGCTTGGTATTAGAGATGTTGAAGATATTGTTCCAACAGATGATGATATTAAACCTGTTGATCCAGCTAGTGCAGTACAAAATCTTATTAATGGAAAACCAGTTAAAGCGTTTTCGTTTCAAGATCACGAAGCGCATATACAAACAATTGTTGCTGCACAACAAAATCCAGAAATTATGCAATTGGTGCAAGCATCGCCAACAGCTCAATCAATTATGGCATCAGCATCAGCTTATATTAATGAGCATTTAACAATGCAATATAGAAAAGAAATTGAAAGAGAGATGGGTATTGAGCTTCCACCAGAAGGTGAGCCAATTCCTGCAGATGTAGAGAAGCGTTTATCGTCTATGGTAGCTGAAGCAGCAACTAGAGTTTCTGCAACATCACAAGCACAAGCAGAACAAGAAAGAATACAAGAACAACAACAAGACCCATTGATACAAATGAAAGAAAGGGAAGTTGCTGTTAAAGAAGCTGAGGTTCAAAGAAAAGCTCAAGAAGGTCAAGCTAAGATACAATTAGATTTACAGAAAGCTATGGCACAAGCAGAGCTAGAAAAGTCAAGAATAGAATCACAAAATGAAATTGCTGGAGCAAATATAGGACAGCGAATTGCTAGCGACTTGCTAGATGCTCAACAACTTAAAGATAAACAAGCAAGAGAAGATTATCAAAAAGGTGTTGACATCGGAATAGAAATAGCGAAAGATAGCATTCAGAATGAAGAATAATATCATTGAGCAATCAAAGAATATGGAAGGGTTATCTCTTTCTGAATTTATGAAAAAACGGCTCAGAGATATTATGAATCAACACGCAGACCATATTTCGACAGGAGCTTGTAAAGACTATAGCGATTATCAAAAAATGGCTGGAATTATAGAGGGATTAGCCCTCGCAGAACGTGAATGTTTGGATTGGGTTGAAAAACACATCCAAGAAGAATAGGAACTCGACTCCTCAAGATCGTGCAATATGACAAAAGAAGCCTTAAAAAAAATACCTAAACCAGAAACTGTAGAAGAACCTATTGTAAAGGAAGAAGTTAAAAGTCAACTTCCTGAACCTCAAGGTTGGAAAATACTTGTTGCTATGCCAATAGCAGAAGAAAAAACAGAAGGCGGTATTCTAAAGGCAGCATCTACTGTTAGAGATGAAGAATTATCCAATATATGCGGATATGTTCTTAAACTCGGAAGTGAATGCTATAAAGACTCAAAAAGATTCCCTTCTGGTGCTTGGTGCAAAAAGGGTGATTGGGTTGTATTTCGTGCTTATTCTGGCACTCGTATAAAAATGTATGGACAAGAGTTTCGTTTAATTAATGACGATACTGTGGAAGCAGTTGTCGATGATCCTACAGGAGTAGTAAGAGCATGAATGAAATAGTTAATGAAGAGCCTAATATAAAAGAAGAGACTCAATCTACAGAAGATAAGTTTTTTGGTGTTAAGACTGAAATAGATTTGAATGATGATGAATCAGTACAAATTGAAGTTGTTGACGATACACCAGAACAAGATCGCAGACCCAAAAAGTCTAAAGATGCTGTTTCTAAGGTTGACAACGATGAGGTTGACCAAGAAATTTCAGATTACAGTCAGAGAGCTGCTGATCGTATAAATGATATAAAATACGAGTATCACGAAGAACGCAGAGCAAAAGAAGCTGCGGATAGAATTGCAAAAGAAGCCACAAAAAATCTGCAAACAATAATGCAAGAAAATCAACGATTGCAGCAAATGGTTGACCAAGGTGGTAAAGTTTTAAATAAAACAGCTCATAATAACGCTTTATGGGCAAAACAAAGCGCAACAGAAGCTTATAAGAAGGCTTATGATGAAGGCGATGCAGAAGCTATGGCAAAAGCTCAAGAACAGCTTTCTAAGGCAACATTGGCAGAACAGCAAGCGGGTTCGGTTGCACAACAGGTTCAAAGCCAAATAATACAAAATATGCCGAAACAGGCTCAACCTGCACAACAACAGCAGTTAGACCCAGATATGGAACAATGGGCGCAAAAAAATCCTTGGTTTATGGGCAGCGAGCCTATACATAGAGAAATGACTTCATTTGCTATGTATGTAGATCAAAGATTACAAGCGCAAGGAATTGATCCTGCAAAACAATCTGAAAAATATTATTCAGAAGTTGATAATAAAATGCGTAACGAATTTCCAAGCTTTTTTGGTGTTCAAGCTAATAACGGCTCAGAAATGGTCGATATTGAAGAAACACCTAAACGACAACCTTCACAGGTTGTTGCAACCGCCACGAGGGATAGCGGTAATAAAAAACCCACGCAAATACGACTGACGAAAACCCAAGTGAAACTAGCTCGTGAACTTGGAATTACGCCAGAAAAGTATGCAAATCAATTATTGAAGGAGAGTTAAAATGGCAGAACAAGATAACACAGTTGATAGCAATTTGGATCAAGTGGAGGAAAGTTCTGTTCAGAATAATCCTGAAAACCAAGAGCGTAGCCCTAGGGCTTTAGATAGCAGAGATGCTGACCAACGAATAGCAAGTTGGGAAAATCCTACCAATTTACCAGACCCTGAACCACAGGAAGGATGGGCGTTTAGATGGATCAGAACAGCCACATTAGGCGAAACTGATAATGCTAATGTATCAAGACGATTCAGAGAGGGATGGGAGGCTTCTAGATTAGAAGATCACCCTGAACTACAGAATCAAATGATGGACCATAATTCCGAATGGGCAAAAAAAGGGAATATTGAAATTGGTGGGCAATTATTATGCAAGATGCCATCAGAGCTTGCGGAAGCAAGAAACGAGCATTTCTCAGGAATTGCTAAAACTCAAATGGAATCTGTTGATAATGTCTTTTTAAAAGACAATGATTCTCGTATGCCTAAACAAGTATTTGAAAGGAAATCGAGAACCACTTTTGGTAAAGACTCTTAGAGTCTTAAATTTAACCTTTTAATTTCTGGATTTATTCAGAAAGGAGATAATTATGGCAGCAAGTGCAACTCCTCATGGAGCAGTACCTGTTGGATCATTAGTGTCTTGTGCATACAATGCGAAAGTTACTCATTACAAAATTAAAAGTGCTTATGGTACTTCCATATTTTTTGGGGATTTTGTAAAGTTTGGTGATGACAACCCTAATACCACTATCCAAAAAGATACTGGTACTAGCACCGCAACACCTGTAGGTATTTTTCTAGGATGTGCATACACCGATCCAACTACTAAACAATTTACGCCTAGTCAATATTTTCCAGCTTCTACGGCTGCGAGTGATATTGTTGCGTATGTTGCTTCCGATCCGTTTATAATTATGCAGATGCAATGCGATGGCGCAGCAGACCAAGATGATCTTGGTAAAAATGTTGGTATCGTTCAAACTGCAGGTTCAACGGACATTGGAAGAAGTAAAAACGCAGTCGATATATCTACTGTAAACACTACTGCAACACTACCTTTAAAGATCATCGATTTTGTCGATGGTCCTGATAGTGCTGTTGGTGATGCTTATACGGATGTATTGGTAACTTTTAATTCACAATCCGCATTCGGAACAGGCGGTCATCAGTTGTTAAGCGCAACTGGTATTGGTTAATCTTAGGAGATAAATTATGGCAGCTATATCAAGAGCGCAAGAGCTTAAACAGCTTCTCCCAGGACTTAACGCCCTGTTTGGAGAAGAGTACGCTAAGTACGAAAATGAGCATGAAGAAATCTATGCAACTGAAAATTCTGAAAGATCGTTTGAAGAAGAACTCAAGTTGTCAGGTTTTGGTGCAGCACCAGTAAAAGATGAAGGAGCAGCAATCAGTTATGATACTGCACAAGAATCTTTTGTGGCTCGCTACACCCATGAAACAATTGCAATGGGATTTTCTGTTACAGAAGAAGCTATGGAAGATAATCTATATGTTTCTCTGTCTGGCAGATACACCAAAGCGTTGTCTCGTGCAATGGCTTACACAAAACAAGTCAAGTCGGCTTTCCCACTTAACAATGGATTTACCAACAGCTACCAATCAGGAGATGGTGTAAACTTATTTACAGCGTCTGGTGATGGTGTAACTGGTGGTGATGGACACCCATTGGTTAGTGGTGGTAAGAACTCTAACAGACCCACAACTGCTGCAGACTTGAATGAAACATCTTTAGAAGATGCAGTCATTCAAATCAGCAAGTGGACTGATGAAAGAGGGCTTAAAATCGCAGCTAGACCTAAAAAGCTAATAGTTCCAACTGATCTTCAGTTTACAGCTACTAGACTTTTAAAGAGCGATTATAGAGTCGGAACGGCTGACAACGATGTTAATGCAATCAAAACTAATGGAGTGATTCCAGAAGGTTATTCAGTTAATCATTATTTAACTGATACTAATGCTTTCTTTATCATTACTGATGTGCCTGATGGTATGAAGCATTTTGTCAGAGCGCCCATGACTACAAGCATGGACGGAGACTTTGATACTGGCAATGTCAGATACAAAGCTAGAGAAAGATATTCCTTTGGGGTATCTGATCCGCTAGGTATCTGGGGTTCACCAGGTAGCTCATAAAGCTAATAAGGAGACCTCTTCGGGGGTCTCCTTTTTTTTATATCTAGGGATATTATTTTAATTTCTCTATCAACTGCCCTAGCAGACTAGCCAAGATGATAGAGTTTTTCTCTTTAGGAGGGAATTATGGCAAACACAACTTTTAATGGTCCAGTTAGATCAGAAGGCGGATTTGAACAAATCAGCAAGAACTCTAGCACAGGGGCTATAACAACTAATTTAGATGTTGACACTAGCGGTAACGTAGTTACTACTGGATATGTTTCTTCTTACGACAATGTTGTATCTATTACTGATGCTACTTATACAGTCGCTACTACCCAATCTGGTGCGGTTTTTGACTTAAATCGTGCTGCTGGAATTGTAGTAACACTACCTAGTGCAGCAGCAGGTCTAAACTATACTTTCACAGTTGGCACAACCTTTACAGGTGCAGGACAAATTAACACTGGAGCTACAGATGATCTATATTCTGGTTTTGCTCATATATTTGACCCAGCAACTGCAACAGACATGAATACATTTATTCCTGATGCTAGCAATGATGATACTATTGATTTAGGTACAGCAGGTCAAGGTTGGCTAGTAGGTGGAATTATCCGCTTGAAAGCAACATCAGCAGCAGTATGGCATTGTGAAGCATTCCTTCATGGTGACGGAACGCTAGCTACTCCATTCGAGTAAGGGGGTAACTAATGGCTGATGCAGTAACTTCACAAACCATTCAAGATGGTGAAAGAAACTGTATTATGAAGTTTACTAACGTCAGCGATGGTACTGGCGAATCCGCAGTAGCTAAAGTAGATGTTTCTGCTTTAGCATCTAACTCAGAAGGCAAATCGTGTTCTGAAGTTAAAGTTATGCGGGTTAGCCACGCCATTGTTGGTATGTCTGTTCAATTGTTTCTTGATGCTACAAGCAATGTTCTTTTAATGGAACTTGCAGAAAGCAGCAATGGACATATGGACTTTAAAGACTTTAGTGGTATTCCAAATAATGCAGGTAGCGGTAAAACTGGAGACATTCTTTTTACTACAAAAGGACACTCTTCAGGAGATACTTATTCTATTGTGCTAGAAATGCACAAAGTATATTCTTGATTTATTAGGAGATAGTAATGGCAAAGAAAAATAAAGATTATGTCATTTCTGAAACTGGTGAGTTTCCTGCTCAGTACATGGTTCTTAAATTAGATGATGATGGGATATTTAGACCTGTTTTTGGTCCAGACCCTGATTTAGAAGATGCAGAACGTAAATGTGCTGAGATGAATGGAGAAAGGGCTAAAAATGCTAAAGGGCATTATGTAGCCGATGATCCATCTACGCCTGATGTTAATGAAGCTTATGTTGGCGGTAAAACACCAACAAAGAAAAAAGCTAAAAAAGCACCAGCGAAAAAGAAAAAATCACCAGCGAAAAAGAAAACTGTTAAAAAGAAATAATTTTTAATGCAATATATTTATAATACCTTGATAACTCAGGGTATTATATTTATTTATTTAGGAGATAATTATGCCCACAAAAAATATGGGATTAAAAAAGAAAAATCTTACTGCACCAATGAGCAAAGACTATCGTAAAGGTGGTCGTTTATACATGGGTGGCGGTGGAACCGAACTAGGTAAAGAAGCTAAGTCTTATAAAACTTATGTTAAAAAAATGTTTGGCGGTGGAATGACTGCTGATTCAAAAACAAAAAAAATTAAATAGTTTATTTGGATTTATATGTCGAGAGCAAAAAAAGATTCTCGTTTAAAAAAAGCTGGTGTTAGTGGTTACAATAAACCAAAACGAACACCTAAACATCCAAAAAAATCACATATTGTAGTTGCCAAAGAAGGCGACAAAGTAAAAACTATACGTTTTGGTCAACAAGGTGTTAAGACAGCAGGTAAACCAAAAAAAGGCGAATCTAAAAAACAAAAAGCTAGGCGCAAATCTTTTAAAGCTAGACATGGTAAGAACATAGCCAAAGGTAAAATGTCAGCAGCTTATTGGGCGAATAAGGAGAAATGGTAATGGCTAAAGGACTATACGCAAACATACACGCTAAAAGAAGAAGAATAAAAAGCGGTTCAGGAGAACGTATGAGAAAACCTGGTTCAAAAGGAGCGCCTACAAACAAAGCTTTTAAACAAGCAGCAAAAACTGCAAAAAAAAGGTAAATTATGGCAACAAGCGGTACTACAACATTTAACTTAGACATAGGCGATATATTAGAAGAAGCTTATGATCTTTGTGGTATGGAAATGCGATCTGGATATGATTACAGAGGAGCTAAAAGAGCTTTAAATCTTGTTTTTCTTGAATGGCAAAATAAAGGAACTAATCTATGGTCAATAGAACAAAATACCCAAGCCTTAACAGCAGGCACAAATACTTATGCTCTACCTAGTTCAGCTTTAGATGTCGTTGATGCTTTTATTAGAACAGACTCTGGTGATACAGATAAACAATTTGACCAGCGTATAAATAGGATTTCAAGAACTGAATATAATCATCAAGCTATAAAGCTTACACAATCTAAACCAACTCAGTTTTATATAGATAAAGGAACTACTACTACTAATATTGTTTTGTGGTCAACACCTGATAGTGCAGAAACTTATACTTTAGTTTATGACTATATACAAAGAATAGAGGATGTGGGCGAGCCTGCTAGCAATAACGCAGATGTTCCAGCAAGATATTTGCCAGCTCTAACTTATGCTTTAGCATACAATATTGCTTGTAAAAATCCTGAAGCATTACAGAGGATTCCAATGATTAAACAAAAATATGATGAATTATGGAATGATGTTAGTAATGCTGATAGAGAAAAAGCAGCAGTTCGATTTGTTCCAGATTTGTCTTATAACAGTTATTAGTTATGGCTTACGCAAGAGCTTCAAAAGCTATAGGAGATTGCGATAGATGTGGTTTTACCTATAAATTAAATGAATTACGCTATCAAATTGAAGATAGCAAAAGAAATGGTTTAAGAGTTTGTAGTGAATGCTTCGATGAAGATCAACCACAACTTAAACTTGGTGAATTAAATATTTCTGATCCACAGTCATTGTATGATCCTAGAGTGGATAGAGGAAAATCAGAATCGACTACATATTTTTCATGGAATCCTATAGGTGGAGGCTTAGAGGTTTTTGGATCAAGTACAATGGGACTTAAAATGAAAGGTAAAGTAGGAAAATTAAAAGTGAGTACATAATAATATGGCTTGGACATTTACAACATTAAAATCAGCTATACAAGACTATACTGAAAATACGGAAACTTCTTTTGTTTCTAATTTAACTAATATAATCGTACAAGCTGAAAATAGAATAATAAAATCAGTTGAGCTTCCTAATTTTAGAAAAAACCAAACAGGTACTTTTACAAATGGAAACGCATATTTAGCAACACCTACGGATTATTTATATCCTTATTCATTGGCAGTTTTAGATAGTGATAGCAATTATAATTATTTGATTAATAAAGATGTTAATTTTATTAGAGAAGCATACCCTGCTTCAGCAACTACTGGTTTACCGAAATATTATGCACAATTTGATGATGATACTTTTCTTGTTGGACCAACGCCTAATTCTGGATATACAGTAGAAATACATTATTTTTATATACCACAATCAATTACAGTTACGTCAGATGGAACTTCTTGGCTTGGGACAAATGCTTCAGAAGCTCTTTTATATGCTAGTTTAGCGGAAGCTTATACGTTTATGAAAGGCGAACAAGATATTCTTGCTAATTATGACAATAGGTTTAAAGAAGCTTTACAGCGTCTAACCTTAGAATCTGATGGCTATAATAGAAAAGATGCTTATAGGAGTGGTCAAAGAAGAATAAATGTCTGATTTAAAACATCAAAACAATTCTGCAAAAGGCAAAGATGTTGCAATTGTTGGTATGGGTCAAAGCCAGATAGATTTTCATTTATCCCAAGTGCATAGTGAATTTTTTGACGAAGTTTGGGCGATCAATGCAATGATAGGTGTTTTGCCTTGTATAGATAGAGCTTTTATATTAGACCCGATGAGTCGATTTTTAGATACCAAAGATGCAGGAGCTATGACAAATATGATGCGGGAAGTATTGCCTACCGCTATTTATCCTATTTATTCTTGTGAATTAGATGATAGGGTTCCTGCTGTTGAAGAATATCCTTTAGAAGCTGTTGTAGAAAAATTAGGTTGTTCTTATTTTAATAATACAATTGCTTATTCTATTGCTTATGCTTTATGGTCTGAAGTTAAAAGTATTGCTGTTTTTGGTATAGATTTTACTTATAAAAGCAATATGCACTTTGCAGAAGCGGGAAGAGGTTGTGTTGAGTTTTGGCTAGCAAAATGTATGGAAGCAGGAATACAAGTAAAAATTTCTCCGAGATCATCTTTATTAGATACAGATGTAGGATTTGAAGAAAAACTTTATGGTTATCATAGGCTTAATGACCCAAAAGTAACTTATCAAAACGGAGCTGGAATTAAAGTTTGTAATCTTTCAGAAATTGAAATAGAAGAAAAAAATAAGCCAATTGGAATTATAAACAGAAATGATATAGATTTAGGTCCACCAGAACCAAATAAATACTAATGCAAACAGACAAATTTGAATTATCAATAGGTGATCTTGGAGTTACAACAACTCATAACAGAGGTCATACTGTTGAAGAAATAGCTGAAATGGCTACAAATAAATTAATTTCTATAAGTGAAGATGCTGATCCTATGGTAAAGGCACAAGCACACGCATTTAGAGATAGATGCAAATGGATCATTCAATTCTATGTAAATGAAGGAATAAAAAACCACGTTTGCACAGTATGTAATGAATTAGAAAAACAAGGTCATTCTGACCTAGCAAATATAATAAGGAGGCTGTAATGGCTATATCTCAAGCTATGTGTACCAGTTTTAAAAAAGAGCTGTTGGAAGGCGTACACAATTTTAAAAACTCAGGCGGTAATACATTTATGTTAGCACTTTATACAAGTTCAGCTACTATGTCTGCTGCTACAACAGCTTATTCTACAAGCCAAGAAGCTAGTGGCACTAACTATACTGCTAAAGGCGGGAGCTTAACTAGAGTTGACCCTACAACATCAGGAACAACTGCTTATACTGATTTTGCAGATTTAACATTTGGAACCTGCACAATTACCGCAAGAGGTTGTATGATATTTAATGATAGTGCTTCTGGTGATCCTGCTGTTGCTGTATTTGATTTTGGCGGAGATAAAACTTCTACTGCTGGATCATTCACAATTACTTTTCCAACTGCTGATGCTTCAAACGCTGTTATTAGAATAGCGTAAGGTTAGCCAATGGCTAATGTAACTGGCTGGGGTAGAGGAACATGGGGTTCTGATACTTGGGGTGAAGAAAACCCTATTGCCTTAACAGGTTTAGCTGGAACAAGTGCATTAGGCTCATTAACTGTAACAGCCAATGCGAATGTCGCAGAAACTGGAGTAGCAGCAACTGGAGCTATAGGCTCTGAAACTGTTACGGGTACTGCTAATGTAGCTGTAACAGGATTAGCTGGAACAACCGCACTAGGTACTGAAACTGTAAGTGGTGATGCGAATGTCGCAGAAACTGGATTAGCAGGAACAGGTGCTGTAGGCACTATAATAGCTGCTGGTTTTGCAATAACAGGAGTAAGTGGTACTGCTTCTACTATTGGGCTTGGTGAAGAAACTGTAACTGGTGATGCTAATGTTTATCCTACAAATGTAGTAGGAACAACAGCTTTAGGCACTTTAGGATTAGTAACTAATAATGTTATTTCAGTTACGCAAAACGCAAGCACAAGTTCTCTTGGTGAGTTAAGTATTACTGGAGTATCAAATCTTAATTTAACAGGCGTATATGGAACAGGAACATTAGAAAATTTATTAGTCTGGGGAGATGTAGTTCCTGGACAAACAACAACTTATAGCGAAGTTTCAACCTCGCAAACACCAAACTATAGTGAAGTTTCAACCTCTCAAGACCCAGATTGGGAAGATGTTGCAGCTTAATGATATAATTTTATAGAGGAAATAATATGGCAAGCACTTATGTAAATGACCTAAGATTAAACGAGATGGCTACTGGAGATGGTAGTGGAACTTGGGGTACAACAACCAATACAAATCTCGAACTTATTGCAGAAGCATTTAGTTATGGAACTGAAGGCATTACAACAAATGCAGATACCCACACTAGCACAATAGCTGATGGGGCTACTGATCCAGTTCGAAGTATGTATGTTAAATACACAGGAACATTAGATTCAGCGTGTACTATTACTATTGCTCCAAACACAATATGTAGGATGCAATTTATTGAAAATGCTACAAGTGGCTCTCAAAACATAATTATTTCTCAAGGTTCTGGGGCTAACGTAACTATACCAGCAGGAGATGTTAAAGCAGTTTATTTAGATGGTGCTGGTAGTGGAGCAGCAGTAGTTGATGCTTTTGCTAGTTTGAGTGTCGTAGATTTAAAAGTACAAGACGATTTAACAGTCACAGATGATCTTATAGTAAATGGTGATATAGACTTAGAAGGTTCTATAGACGTAAATGGAACAGCTAACCTAGACGTAGTAGATATAGATGGAGCTGTAGATATGGCTTCTACACTTCAAGTAGATGGAGCTATAACTTCTTCTGCTGGCGCAACAATTACACTTGCTGATAACACTGATAATTTAACACTTACATCTACGGATGCCGATGCAGCAGTCGGTCCAAATCTTAGAATGTATAGAAATTCTGGATCACCAGCAGATGACGATTACATAGGTGAAATACAGTTTGAAGGCAGAAACGATAACTCTCAAGATGTGATTTATGCTGGATTGGCTACGAGGATTGTCGATGCTTCCGATGGCACAGAAGATGGTCGTTTCGAGCTTTACACCATTACGGCTGGCGCACAAAATTCAAGAGTTCTTGCTAACAGCACAGAAACAGTTATAAACGAAGATTCAGTAGATTTAGATTTTAGAGTCGAGGGTAATGGCATCGCAGATTTGCTTTTTGTTGATGCAGGTAATGATAGGGTTGGAATAGGCGCGGGAAGCCCCTCAACACTTCTGACAATAACAGACAATGACGATGGCGCTATGAATGAAATGATTAGGTTAGTCAACGACCCCGGCAGTTCAACTTCTACAGGTACTGGTGCTTATATAGCTTTTGCAAATCATCATTCTGGAACAGAAGTTTCGTCAATAAGATCAATCGCAGAAACAACAGGT
>VTLG01006947.1_pt1 | contig 39109 bp, 62 predicted proteins | sample 4694571 | NCBI WGS metagenome assembly VTLG01 (sample SAMN12604809, study PRJNA352737) | marine metagenome | biome: ENVO:00000447; feature: ENVO:00000209|ENVO:00000569|ENVO:01000036; material: ENVO:00002151; isolation source: viral sequences binned using virsorter ... | reverse complement strand
AACAGGACTTGGTTTTGCTCCCATTCCAGCAGCAGAACTTGGCTTGAAATGATGTTCCCAACCACTTCCGGGATTCTTAAGAGTGCTGAGATAGGTATTGAAATCTTGCTCAACTCCGCCATTTAAAATAACAACTTTACCTTCAGCATTTCTTTTTAGATTGCTTTGCAGTAATGACAAAGTTTGTTCTGCGTTTATAGCTCCTAAATTACTGATCGCAGCCAAAGCTGTCTGTCTTGTGGAAGCCGTTTCATTGGAAATTTTCATATCTTCTAAACTTTGCTTCAAGGACATATTTTCCTGTTGCATTTCCTGGTTAGTCTTATTTGCCTCTTCCCAAAGGGTTTTCCATTGACCTTGATCTTCTAATTCCTGTTTACGTTGTTGATCTTTCTGTTTGTAAACATCATCAAGTTTGGTTTTGATGCCTTTAAATTTTTCCTGCTCATCTGCAACCTGTTTCTGTAAAGCAGATAATTTTGCTTCATACTCTGCTTTTACAGAATCAAGATTTGGTGCTTGTGGTTGTGAAGTAGTCTCAGCCACGGGCTGTTCAGCGTTGGTCACAGACTCAGGCTGAATTACTTTTTCTTCGATTGCCATTGATTACTCAGATAATGCACTTGTGGACTTTTTCTTTGAAGCCTTTTTCTTTGGCTCTTCAGTAACTTCAGTTGCTACTTCGGGTTCTGGCTGAAACTCAACCATCTCCCACTTATATGATCCATCAGATTGAAGGACCCTATCTAAAGATTTTGTCATTAGATTTTTATGTACTTATCTACTATTCTAACAGATTATTCAGATTTGACCTCATTAGCTGAAGGTAGTACCTCTCCCTGAATCAAAATATCTCTGAACTCTTCTCTATTAATGACTTGTTGATCAAATAAAGATGTTAAGGCTGTAATATCTTGTCCAATCAGCCTCTCAATATCAAAATCTCTACTAATCTTTACCTCTGGTGGTTTGATTCCTACATATTGGGCTGAGAAATTAAAGGCTTTTTGTAGTTTTTGCTCTAGTTCCATAGAAACCATTGCTAACATAGAGTTTGTGTCTACACGATCTAATCTTCTTGCATCAGCAGATTCAGCTACAAATTTCTGTTGTGATAATGTACTGATTCCAAGAGTTGCCATCTGCATCTGTAATTCTTTAATCTCGGCAGACTGAGCATCAAAAGCACTACTCGCTGGTTCTACATAATAAACTTTGTTACCAGGCTGTGTAGCCATTGCATAGTTAACAGATATAGCAACGTCTTTAGTCTGATCGTCATATCCTTCCATTACAAGCATTGGTTGAGATGCAACGTGCAAACTATGAATCAAATCAGCCTGTCTTTGGAAATGTGCAAGATTTAAATAAGCAATATCCAGTAAAGGTGGTTTGCTTACTAAATTTTCTGTTTTACCTGAATAAATAGTAACTAAAGGTATTTCTCCAAGAGAAAACTCGCCAGATTCAACTTCTTTATACTCTTCGCCTGTAGTCTGAGCATCAAATTCTCCTGCATAAGAATTATCTGCAAGGTCATACATCTCATCAATCTGATCTGTTTTACGAAATACTCTATATTTACCAGGTTCAATAACTCTTATCTGTTCAAATACTTTTTCTCCAAAGTCTCCATCAGGTAATACAGCTTTTTCAGCTATTCTTGCCTGTATAAGATTTCCGTAATTAGATTCTCTGTCTAATCTCCAACCATAAAGATTATTTGGATCTACCTCTATCCAATAGGGTCTGCGGTTTTGCTGCCTTTCTTCGGCAAGACTAACAGCACCAGATGGTGCAGGGTAATCAACAAGTATGTGGCTTTGTCCGTATGTGAGAGAACACATTAATATTCTTCGTGCGTATTCGTCTAAGTCTGAGCCACAACCATCAACATCTGCCTTAAACATTTCTGTCCAGTAGGGGTCGCCTATTAATGTTATTGGTTTTCTTAGTACAAGACCCGTAGCTGCTCTAATTAATCTTTGTGTGAAGGGAGAGAATACAGCACGATTTACTCTTGCCATATATGCTGTGTAATCTTCTCTTGGTTCTAAAGGTAAAAATGCTTCGCTGTTTTCTCGTAAATATTCTGTTCCTTCTGTAACTGCTTTCATTATCTCCCAACCCTTCATCATGTCCAATACGGCTCTTGTTCTAGTGAAAGGGCTGTCCGTGCCACCGAGAGTGGTGGAAGTAATTATTTTTGTTCTAATTTGACCTGGGATTGCGTAAGTCATAAGTTACCACTTTGTTTTGTTGGCCCAAAAAGCTGCTGACATTTTGCCCTTAGCTATATTTTTGGCATGACGGGCTTTAAAAGACCTTCGTCTTGCTTTATCTTTTTCGGTTTGGGGATTTTTCCCTGCACCAGATACACCCTGTTGACCATAGCGTATTAACTTTATTTTATCGCCTTCTTTCGCTAAAACCACATGAGATTTAGTGGGATGGTTAGGAGTTCTTTTAGGTTTGTTAAAACCCGAAAGACCAAATCTTTTTAATCTGGGATCTCTTTCGCTCACTTTCCTACCTTTTTCATCGTCATATTATGAGCCTCGGTAAAAGTTTTACCCTTTAACATTAGTTTTTTCATTTCTTCCATGTGCTTCCTAGTATGAGTACCCTTTTTCTTATGCCTGGCTAGAGCATCTTTCTGTCTTTGAGTTAGGGTTTTCATTTTTTCTTCCTCTTTTTCTTGGAACGTAGCTTTTTCAAATCAGCAGCAGTAATCTTATCCCTGGGAGGAGCAACAGCAGCAAGTTTGCGTTGCTTCGCTGAATAAGATGATTTAGGCATTAGATAGCGTTGGTAATAGCACCAGAAGATATAAAGCTAACGCTTACAGTTTCTAACTCACCTGTTGTTGCAGATAGACTTGTTCCTGTAACAATTCCACTAAAACTTACTTTTTTACTACCAGAGGTGTCTAAAAATAATTCAAACTGTGCATCACCAGCATCTTCAGCTACTAAAACATCATCTATAAGATTCTCAGTTTCATTTCCACTAGCTGCTGTATATAGAAAATCAACAGTTCCAGATGCAGAAATCAATCCACCAACAAAACTTCTTGATGTTGCTCCATGAGCAGTTACATCTAATGTTTCTTTTGTTGTGTCTAAACTCCAGCCAGTAGTTGATACAACTGCTTCAGTAGTACCAGAAGCGTTCTTAAATTTAACAGAACCTTCCTCTCCACGAAAAAATGCCATGATCCAAAGAAAAAAGAGTATTTATAGATAGTTTAACTTGTTGTTGACTTTTTTACAGTACCTTCTTTTAATTTTCTTTGATATTGTTCACAACGAGGATCCCATAAAGCAGGATTTCGCTTTCCTTTCACTTTTTCAATGATGTCAAGCATCTCATCAGTAATTTCAATCATTTTTTCTTAGATTTCTTTCTAAGTATATCAGCATCCGCTTTTCTTGCCCCTCCCCTGCCACTGATGAAGCTGTTTACTCTGCCCATTGCCCATGCAGCCATTGGTACGTTGCGAGATCCAGAAGATAAATATGCTCCCTGTCCTCTGCGATACACCCGGGCAAGCTGTCCATAAGTAAAACGGCTTTTATCTGCCTTTTTTCTTAGTGTTTCTTTTGTTTTTTCGTTTAGTGGTTTTGCTTTTGGTTTCATCTTGGGCAGATCGTGACTTGTTAATAGCTTTTATATCAATATATTCGCCTCTTTTGTACTTTTCGGCTGTTTCCTTAATTTCTTTTGCCTTTGCACTGCGGTTTCGAGCACCCGTAAGGTATTTACTGGGCACTCCTGTCTTTTTGTCTCGTTTTACCCGTTTAAACTGTCTCACTTCTTCTTAGTTTTTTTCTTCTTTTTCTTTGTTTTCTTCATTGTGGAGTGATACATGGTAAAAAAGTAAACTCTTAGTATATTCTAAACGAAGTCTGGCCTAATGTCTCTGGTTTGGCAAGGTTGAATTGTTGCAGACAAAGATACCCAAAAGCATCAAACGCATGGTCAACTCCGAGGTTTTTATTCGGTAGTCCTGTATTCGGGGCATAAGTCAGAGTTCTGAGTGCTTTTATCAATTCTTTACATCGTGGGTGGATAAATGTTCTGCGGTTTCCATTCGCATCGTACAAAGCTGTATTTACTGATGTAATTTTATCCCTGATCTTCCAAGGGGATTTCGGACTCATAACTGTAAATCCACTCCTTCTAAGGATATTGTGGTCCGTGACGCCTACTCCACTGGTTTTTCTCGCACTACCAGTAGGGTCAGGACACGCAATTATTCGCCTGTCCACCCCATACCTTCTTATAACCTCCTCCGCAAAATCCCAGGTGGTTGCTCCACCCGTCAACATGATCTCATCAAATACATAAAGACAGTCGTTATGCTTCACCGCACAGATTCCCGCCATAGGGTCAACGTTAAAGTCCAGCCCCAAAATTAAAGGTAACATCTGTAGATCCTGTACTTCACTGCTGATATTGTCATCGTCAAAACTTACCGCCACCAATCCAGTAAGATTTTCAAAACTTGCCTCGAACTCCTGCTTGAATGTTCTTTTGTCCAGTTGAGCCTTGGCTGCCTCGACTTCTTCAACTGGAACATTGCCCCCGTCTACTGTGGTAAAACTCCATCTCCTCCAATCGCCACTAACATCTTCTGGAACGTAGCACCATAAATCATAGAACCAACTGGCCGTGCCATCAGGTGTTGAAATGAAAAGTGCCCATCCCTGTTTATCTGCGAGGGCTGGTCGAATAACTTGAAACCAGACATCGGAATCCATGAAGGCTGCTTCGTCTAAAACAACACCAGCTAAACTTCGACCTCTCAGCGTAGTTGCGTTTTCTGTTCCCTTCAATTCGATAAGTGAGCCGTTTATCAGTTCGATCTTTAAATCTGTCTCGTTTTTTGATTGTATCCATTCTCTTGGTACGAGTTTTTTCAGTTCCTTCCATGCAATGTCCTTTGCCATGCGGTATGTAGGGGCACAGTAAAAATATGTCTCGCCCGGTCGTTGGATAGCAGCATTTACAAGTTCAATACAGGATAAATATGATTTTCCGAATCTTCTGCCAGCCACCAGTACCCTGAATCTGTTCTTTGCATTGAACACCTCCCCCTGTGCCCATCTTAATGTCAGGTTTTCTCTTGTTTTTACACTCATGTACTACAGATTAACCTTAATTTTGATGAATTTGCTAGTTTTTATCGACTAATTTGCTATTTTAAGGTTATTATTCAATTAATAACATAAGTTTCAGTCCGTGACAGAAGCAATCCTACAGAATTTTGACGATAGATCCGTTCCAAAGAAAAGGAATCCAGGTAGATCGCCAGATATGGTTATAGAACAGAGAAGGCAAAGGTTATACAGGAGACAGTTGGAAGGTCTGCCAGCAAGACATCTGGTTTTAGAACATTCTTCAAGAGAGGGAGTTTGTGTAAAGACTGCATGGAACGATTGGAAAGAGGTAACAAAGTGGAATGATGAGGATTGGCAGAAAGATAGAGAGAATATGATCGCCCGTATACAGGCCATGAGGGTCAGGCTTTTTGATAAGGCTTGCAAAAAAGGTCAGTTTCAGACCGCTGCTCAGATATTGGATTCATTAGGTAAAGTAGTAGGGGAGAGTGTGGAGACTGTGAACATAAATGCTCCAGAACTGGCTATACGAATAGAAAATCAAAAAGATACTTGACACTATTGTAGTATAGTACTATAATTAATAATGTAGAGGCAAATAATTTGTAGATTTATCAGTAGGTTCAGGGCTCTGTCACACATTTGACACACATTTGCAACACTGCCCCCGGGGTAGCAACTAGCCGGGAGATGCGGGGCGGGGAGATGCAGCCAGCCACCGAACCAGTAGCAACATATTTTTTTTTGTGCCTGTAATTTTTCTTACAGCAAAAAACGATTTGTCCTGGGGAATCATCCGAGCCAGACCAACTGCACCAACTGAAAATTAAAATTAGTACTTTACAAGACAGCAAGCAAGAAAAGACAAAAGCCAGATATTAAAATCATTCGATAATAAATAATTTTTTACATAAAAAAAAACCCTATCTGAAAAGATAGAGTTAATTTAATTTTGATTTTGTTTAACTATCTTTAATTTTTAAAAATAGTTTTAATTGTTTTTCTCCATTGTAGTAACTTGTTTTACTACCTGATAAGGAATAACTTTTTGGCATTTGTGATAACCATTTGATAAGTTCAGAATCCATAATTAATAACTACATTGATAGTACTTTCTCGATATTCTATTTTTAAAAAATAGTTTATCTTGTGTCCTGTGCATGAACATATAGTCTCCTATATTGTTAGCAAAATTTAAATCTTTAGACTTAGCAATTTCAAAATAAGAATTAATTTTATTTTGGTCATCATCTAAAATTATGTTTTGATAATACATAATTAGATTCCTCCCAAGTATTCATTAATCACAAAATCAATTTGATTAGTTCTTTCCTGGATTCTACTTTTTAATGTAGAAGTTACTGTTAGATATTGCCACCCAAGAATTGAAGTAGCAAGAAGTAGTAGAAATACTTTCATGTTTTTATTGGGAGATGGTAAGTAAGTTGTCTCCCGTTACTATTAATTATAAGCAATAAAAAAGACTACTAGAGTAGTACAGTAGTCTTACTGTAACAATACTTAATAATTAATTTTTATTTAATCTCCATCAAAAATTTATCCTGTTTTTTTAACCAGCTGATCATATTATTATTGTGTCCTGGGTTATCTTTTATAAGATTCATTAAACTATAATTAGTATGTATATAATCACTTTCTGATTTATCAAATAATTTTACAAAAGAATCGAGTTCTTTTTTTAATGTATTAATTTGATCCACTCGATATTGTACGTCATAGGAACTGCCTTTAATATGTTCCCACATATCTAAATTCTCAATATTTCCTGCAATACTTCTCACGTTTAAATTATGTATAACCTGATAATCTATTTTTTGACATCCCAATAATTTGTCAGAATTTCTATCTTTTGCAGATTCACTTAATATAATATCTGCAATATATTTATCAATTTCAAAATCGTTTGACCCGTGGCAGTAAATATATATTTTATTTCTTTCATATCTATCTTTTGGCTTTTGGTGATATGCCATATATCTATATTTTTCATAAGGCAAAACCATATTAATTTCATTGTTAATCTTTTCTAAAATATTTTTATTTAAAATTTTGCCGTCATGTTTTGCCAAAGTATTAGCAACACATTTCTGTAATTTAATTATCCTGGAATAATATTCGATTTTATATTCTGCAATCATTTCAACGTTGACAGTTTTTAAAAGTTTTACTTTTTCTGGTTTTGCTTCATTATTAAATAAAACATATGGAGATGAAATTTGGTTGGTCATAATTTTGTTGGCAGGTGTAAAAATAAAAAACCCTATTAGAATAATAAACTAATAATTGTTTAATGTCAACGTCAACTTATCTATTATTTTATAAACTCTATAATTAAACTTGATATTTCCTTTATCAAGTCTTATAACTTTAATTAATGAAGTTATTATAAAAAGTAGTTCCCAGGTACTGAAATTTACAGTAACTTTCTTGCTATTACTGAAAATATTGACAATTTTTGACATTTTTTGATAAAAAATAAAGAATAATTCAAACTTAACGTAAGTTCTATTAAAGGGCAAATTAAAGGCAAAATATGAAAGTGAGAATTTTTTTTTATTTACAAATTACATTTTCTATTGTAATATAGTAAGGCAAACAGTAATTCATCTAACCAAAAATGAAAGACAATGAGAATTTTCAATTTTCAACTTATGTTGAGAATGATGAAATGAAACAAAGGTTACTATCTTATGAATGGATAGTAATTAAAGATACCTGGACTAATTGCCCTCAAAGTATCTACAACAAAATTAAAAATGATTCAACTATTGATTATTTTTTAAATAACAATCCAAAATACAGTAGCAAAAATCAAAGTGCATTAAAGGGGAATTGATATGAAAAAAGTAATTCCGAACCAAACATACAATATAGCCGATCTAGGTGTTGTATTAAAGGGTTATCAAATTGATAACGCTATGGAGAAAGCCTGGACTGAAATTCATTCCAGGTTAATTCCCTTTAAAGGCGATTTACAAAAAGAAATGGAAGTTATCACTAGAAAAAACATTATCGAAGGTAACTATTAATGAAACTATCTGAAGTAAAAACATCACTAATTGTTGCTTTAATGAAATCAACAACAATGCAACCCAGTAAATCTTTATTAAAACTTGATAAGGATATTACGAACCAATTAAACATAGTTACCAAATTCTTAGGTGATAAATTTCTCAATGAATGTTTGGAACAGGCTGAGATATGCTTGAACGATAATGAAAAATTTGATGAAATTTATCTGAAGTTTAAAAAGGTGGGCAATCAATTCAGCACACAAATAGAAGAAGGTTAATCCAATGAAAATTACTGATGAAAATTACAAAGGCATTTCTTTAGAGGATTTTGTAAATTTTGATTATCAGGAGCTTGATCTGATGGAATACATTTGTCGCAGCATAAAAAGTTGCGAACCATTGGATGATATTGATTCTGATAAACTCGAAGTTTTAGGTCGTATCCAGGCCAAAATCCTTATTCTTTTAGGACAACCCTGATGGATAGAAAAGAAGCAATTAATCTAGCTTTAACTTTATTCCGTAAGGACTTGGATAGAAATGATGTGGTTACTACATTAATGAAATCCGACATTCCAGAATCTACTGCTTACAGGTACACCAGAAAAGCCCTTGACCAGTATGAATGGGAGATGGATAAAGAGGAAAGTCCGATTAAGTCTTTGGAACTTAAAGCCCTGGATACTATCTATAAAGCTATGAAATGGGCTGAAACTAAAAACGAACCAGAATTGGCTGTTAAATATGCCAATTTATATATCACTAACAAAAAGAGGTTAAAAAAATGAAAAGAACCGAATCTGAATTTATCTTTGCAAAATTCTTTGATGCTTATGATGAATCACGAGCCAATACAAATTCTACTTTGAATTTATTAGCTGTTTATCAACTATTCCACGATGAAAACGGACACTGGACACTCTTTAAAAATAATTTAGGTGTTGATTGTGATAAACATAAAGATGATGACCACGCTGAAATGTTAATTGAAGCTGAGGACATATTTGATATGTTCCGTACATTATCTGAAGAACAGTTTACAAACCACAAGAAATTCTATAACAAGGAATTTAAATACCAGGAGAAAGAAAATGTCTGACTCATTTTATTTAAGAACTAAATACTACACTATTACTGAAGACGGATTTATGCACAACCATCAGGCTGCACTTGATAGTCAGATGGAAGATAAAGCTATCCGAGATTTGGAAGATGCGGGTATATATCCCGTACCAGATAATGATGAAATTCTTGAAAGACTTTATGATGAAGCTTATGACGAGATAAAAGAAAATAATATTCTTCAGTTAGATGAAGATGGTATTGTTTTCGCTGCTGAAACAAGAGCAGAAAGAAGATTCCAAGAACTACCCGAACCAACAGGAGATTACAATGACTAGATTAGAACAGATCAGAAATGACTTGGATAACTATATCAAGAAAGAACTTGAAAAAAGTCCACCTGACAGAAGTTTTGAAGTATTCAGCTTTGAAGAAAAACTTTGCGAAATTGTTGATTCACTTGATGAGATAATTTACTTCGATCCAACACCTGATGGGGATAGCCCATACAGTGATGCTGAATATATCATCACACCCCAGGAAAGAGATCGAAATGCTTTGCGAAGTAAACAGGAATCTCATGGTAGAGGCAATCCTTTTGATTGGTGATTAATTATGACTCAATACATTGTTAAAACAACTTCAATTACATATAAATACATTGAAGCTGAATCAGAAGAACAGGCTGAAGAATTTGCTTTAGACGAACCAGATAAAAAAACTGATGAGTTTGAAGAATATGTAGAGGTTGGAAAAACTTTCAAGGATTTTGATTATGACTAACGAACCAAAGTACAAACTTTTAATGATGGATAAAAAAGTTTTGGATTTATTTGAAAAAATAGATTCAGATTTATGTGAATACGAAAAGAAACAACTTTGTATTCTCTTACTTGCATCAACTACAACACCAAAAACCTGTAACGATATAAGTAAAGCACTTCATGTTCTATCACATGGCATGAATAAAGAATGGACTAAAGAAAATTATCCAGATCAATTAGACAACAGCTAACTCTTTTAACTGTTCCTGAAACTTCATACAGCGTTCCATAAAGGAAATTTCAGCAGACCGCAGTGCGAGACTATCCAGTAGTTTCAGCTGCGGTTTTCCACTTCTACGAGCTATACATACTAAAGCCTGGGTACATTCAATTCCAGTAAGTTTTCTCAGTGCATAGTTATACGCTCCAAGTTGATGACAGTAATTAACTAACATTTCGTCTGATCTGACGTCTTTAGACGTTTTCCAGTCGCATATAGTTAACAATCCATCAATATCTATTAAAGCGTCAGCCGTTCCAGCAAATCCATAATCTTTGTCGTAAATACTGAACTCGATGCTATGAATGGCCGTTACACGTTCCAGTATGAATGATCGTAAACCTCTGGCGTAGCCTGACGCACTCCAGCTAACACGCGGTGCGGTTTCGGCTGCCTTTGATAATGCCCATTGCGTGACTTTGGTTGGACAACGATCCAGTTCATCTGATCCCGTTCTCCAGATTCCTCTTTTGTTTGCATTATGCCTGGCAAGTTTAGCTCCAGTTTTAAGTAAATACTCCGCATGAGCGTGAGCAAGTTTTCCTCTTTCACAAGCCATATCTCTTTCATCGGCTGATCCCTTTTTCTCAATCCAACGTTCCAAAGCATCTTTTTGTTCCTGGGGTGCGGTTTCTTTTAAAATATGGGTAACTGAATGGTATATATTTTCCTTACTATCCTTATATATTCTGTGTGGGTATATAGTGCCAGAATCATCACGCTCCAATGTCCAGCGTCTTAGTCCTGCTAACGCTCCATGTTTTTGTAATGACCCCATGAATGGTTTATAGATATAGTTTCCCATTTTTAATATACCTTAAAGAAAGTAGTTTGCAAGTTCATTTTTTATAATTCTCAAATCGTGCTGACCTGGATGCCCTGACAGCTATGCTATCGCTTTCATCTGAATCGCCATTGTGATGAGATAAAGGAAAAGATTCCGTACCACAATTACCTGTATTGGAAAAAAATCGTTTTTCATCCAGCCAATAATTGCTGCCCTCGAATATGTCATAGTCAGTTACACAGAAAGTTTCATTTTCAAACTTTACGTCAGCACAATATTCATCAGGATGAATGCCCCAGTATGCTTTTCTGGCGGGCGGGCCATCTAATAAAAGAACAACCTTTTTAGATTCCAATGCCAATGCTTTGGCCTTTTTTAGCTCCTGTATATTAAAGGGCCGACCCTTTACTTCCGCATACATATCCACTTGAGGTAAGTAGAAATCAGGTAAGTACTTTCCTGCTTTGCCTAAATCAAAACCTTCTGGTTCATACTCGTACTTGATGTCCACCTTATCAAAGGCAACCATCCATCTGGCTTCTGTCCTTGATCTACAGAGATAACCTTTGTAATAAGTTTCGATGGATTTAATCATTGTAAATAATTGAGTTTAAATCTTTGATGCGTTGCAGAGGAACAGCGGCACAGGCCGGGACTATTGAATTTCCCAAGGCCTTTAAACGAGCCACCCGACCTCGTAACCCATCATCTCCTCGACAAAGGCAGGGTTCAGAAACATATCCTCTCCAGTTGGGGGAGAGAGTTCGCCTCTCCTTGCTATTGAGGAAAGCATTTGTCCAGATTGATGTGGCTTGTTCTGTCCTGTCGCTTTGTGTTCGTTCGCTGTCGGTGTCGGTAGAACATAATGAATCTTTCTGCCCAGGCTGTCCATTTTCTTGCAGTTCTTGTTGCTGTTCTGGGAGCCGTCTTTCCAGTCTCTTGCCGTTGGTGTCGGTAAGCTCTGTAGCTCGTTGAACAACTTCACTGTTTCTGGATTCACTGCTTCCCGCAGATTTGCCAGTTTGGTTCTGCCTTTCCTGTGTACCTGAGTCTGTTTTACCATCGACTCGTAACCCCTCTGAGGAAGATAATCCATAGTTGTTGGAGTTGGTAAATTTGATACTACTGTTTCGAGATTCGGACTTGTGTGATTCTTTATTGAAGAAAGATTCAGATTTGCCGACATTGCTGGATTGGCTCTGGGGGTAGGCAACGATCCAGATTCGCTCTCTAAGATGACAGGCTCCCATATCTCTTGCCGATATAACTGACCATTCCGCATCGTACCCTGCTTTGGCAATTTGAAAGAGGACTTCTTGGAAGGTTTCCCCGTTTTCGTGAGAGAGTAGATTTCTAACGTTTTCAAATAGGGCGAATCTAGGTCGAACTTCCCTAAGTAACCTGATGCTTTCGTAGAACAATCCTGATCTGGTTCCTTCTCCAATACCTTTTTTTCTCCCGGCGACAGATAAATCTTGGCAAGGAAATCCAATTGTGAATACATCGAATTGTCCTCGTTCTGCTTTGAATGTCGTGATGTCATCGTGAATGGGAATATTTGGAAAGTTTTTACGGATTACAGATTGACAATATGAATCGTTTTCTACAAATTGTGTTGTTCTGTATCCCCCTACTATTTTTTCGGCAGCGTATGAAAAGCCAGCAATACCCGAAAATAAATCTAAAAGTTTTAATTCCATAGTAAAAGAGGGTATAAAAATACCCCCTATTAAAGGCGAATTACTCCTCCTCTTTAAATGGATTACCACCTGTCATTAACCTTTTAATGTCAAATCCACTGTCCTTAGACTCTGAATAAGATGCCATTATTAAAGGGCTGGTTCCTTTTTTGCGTGGTACTGCTCTTAAACTATATTCAGTTTTAAGGCCAGTTCCTTCTCTTGAAAGTACAAAATCCCAGGCAAGTAGATCAGAATAATCTTCCATCTGACTTATCTTGTCAAATTCTTTGATGATTCCTTTCTGTGTGGCTGAAAAAATTTCAACTTTCTGTGATTCATGGTTGAACACTGGAACTGCAATAGCAAACTTAGCTGGTTCTGGTGCAGTGCCATCTCTGTTCATCCTGCGGGAATACTCATTTCCCATTTCAATTTCTACATCATCAGTTGATGGAGAATCTGCAAATCTGAATGGCTTTAGTTTGCCCTCAGTTGTTTCGCCCCATACCTCCCAATATTCAAGAGGTTGGTCATCTAGTAATGCAAAACGTACATTACCTCCACTTTCAAGTTTTGATGGATTTAAGTAACCACCTGTTTCTGTGGTAGCTACTGCTGATTGTGCTTTTTCTGTTAGAAAGGCCATGTTAAAATGTGCTGGTAGGCTTTTGCCTTGTGCATTTCTATTGTAGTACATGGACAAGATAAAGTAAATAGACTACAATAAAAAAACCCCCAAGATAGGAAGAACCTTGAGGGTTTGAACACATTAGTCCACAGTAGGTATTGTATCACATGAATCTGCAACAGTTTGTAAAGATGTTGCCAAAACATCTTGTTTACGCTCCAATTTATCGCAAAGGAGTCGAGATAAAATCTAAAGAAGGAAAGATTTTAGAGGCAACAGGAAAGAACCCTTATGGTGAATCTTATGAAAGAAACTTCTCTCCAGATGATGTTACTTATGTATTAGAAAAGTATCCTGATCGTTTCGGTGCTATCGGTTTATTTACAGGCTTAAAAGGTAAAGGCTTAGTTATTCTTGACGTTGATAAAAACCTGGCGATCCATAAAAAGAAGTGGGGAAATACTTTAAATGGTGCTCCCTGTATTACCAGTACTAAAAAAAATGCTGCAAAATATATATTTAGAGTTCCAGAAGAACTTTGGGCTAGCGTTAAAGGTAGATTTCTTTCTGAACAAACTTCCACTTGTTATGAAATTTTATGGAATAGACAAGGTGTAATATTTGGGTCTTATCCTGGTTCAGCTACTTCTTCAGAAGGTAACTATGGTTTTGAGGGCGATTTAGATAATATTCCTACTGCTCCAGATTGGTTAATAGCTGAGATGAAGTCTCTCAAAGCTAATGAAGAGAAAGCTGGTTTTGTAAAAAATAGAAGTGGTCTGGTTCTGTCAGATAGAACTGAAGATGAAAAAGCTCAGATAATTCAAGAGTGTTTAAGTGTTATTCCTACTAAAGGTGCTGGTAGTAGAGAGCATTGGTTATACGTTGGTATGGCTATTCATTCTGAACTGCCTAATGATGTAGGTCTGGAACTTTGGTCAGTATGGTCTAAAAACGATCCTGACTACATTAATGATTGGGATAAGCATAATCCATGCGAAGCCGTCTGGAAGTCCTTCAAGGGCTCTGGAAGGGGCATAGGATCATTAATATTTGATGCTGATGAAGTCGATCCAAAAAGATTACGTTTCACTCCTGCAAGTTTAGATATTGTTCAGAAAGCTCAGAACGAGCTAATGGTCAGGACTAGAAGGGTGAAAATGTCTTTCCAAGATGTGAAGAAAGAATATATGCGTATATGTGAAGAGGTTGCTGATCCAGGTGAACAGGATTTCTTGATGCACCAATTAGCTGTTGATAATGAATTTAAGGATTTAGAAAGACTAGAAAGTTGTTTGATGAGTAGTGAAGCATTTGATTTAGGTAGTGAAGAAATGACTGCTTCTGAATTGGATGCTGAAGATTTATCTCGTAGTTATGTGATACCTGAGATACTTCCTACCCCTGCTGTTTTACTTCTTTATGGTGCTGGTGGAGATGGTAAATCTATGGCTGCCTGGGCATTGGCTAAACATATATCTCTTGGTTTACCTTTTGAGGTTCAGAACAATATCGTTCCAATTAAAAAAGGTAAGGTTTTGATTCTTAATGCTGACCAGCCAAAAGTTCAGTTGCGTGAGCAGTTAAGAGAACAGGATTACAAGATGGATGACAATACTGTTGTTATCAATGGCTTTCAGATTAAACGTGAATACTATTTTGCTCAACTGATTAAAAAGCACAAGCCAACATTAGTTGTCATTGACTCCTTGATTGGTTCTTCTGCTGGCAGAGCGTTTGATGAAAACAAAAGTTCCTTTGCATCTCCTTTATACAGAATTACCAATAATAATGGTCATAGCTTTCCTGCTACAACTATTCTTGTTATTCATCACGCTAATAAACAGGGTGGATTCAGAGGTACAAGTTCTATCAGAGATGCGGTTGATGAAACTTGGAAATTAAGCAAACCAGATAAAGAACTATCAGAACAGTTAGGAACTAATACAAGAATTATCAGAGTTGAAAAAAGTAGATTTAGTCGCATGGGTAGTTGCTTACTGTTAAAACAATTAAGTGATCTTAGTTTTGAATTGAAGGATTACAAACCAAAAGTAGAAAATTCTTCTCCTGCCTCAATAATTGATCGCATACTTGAAAAACTTAGAACTGTTTACCCAGAAACTAGATCGAGGATTGATCTTAATGCCGATCCATTAATCGGTGGTAATGTTACTGCTATCAGAAAATCATTAGAAAGGTTGGTTGATAGAGGATTAATTCGGATTTGGGAGCAAAAACCTTCAGTGAATGGAGGTCGCCCCACTAACTACTACAAAGCTATCCTCGTGCGGGGAGACAAAAAATCTGTCGCATTGAATGGAAAGCCTAGTGATGACAACGATTTAGCAATGCGACAGGTAAATAAAAATGAAAGCTGTCACATTGGTACGGACAAAGCAATGCGACAGGAAAAGGAAAAAGATAAGTGTCGCATTGATAAACCCTTACCACAACAGGAATCTACTACCAATGCGACAGGTGATTTATATTCCCCCGTGCGAGGCGATGAAAAAGATGAGTGGAAGTCCTGGAAATGAGAGATACAAAAGTAATCATTTACTGTCATCGAGACAGGAAAGATGCCCCATTGGCTTCAGTTCGTTATACAAAATATGATGCTTTAGGCAGAGTCATAGATGTGGATCAGGTTGATTATGAAGATAAAACCTATTTTCATAGTGAGGTTTTACAGGCAGTTACTTGTGGTGTGGATGTTTTAATTTACACACATTTAGATGGAATGTCCTTACAAAGAAAAATAGAAAAGTGGACATAATTTTATTATTGTAGTACACTAACAGATGTAAACTTACTGTCACTACCCATGACACAACCAAAATACTCCGTATTTTACGGCATCAAGGAATTGCACCGCCTACACGCAGCGTCAAGCCTTGCATTTGATACAGAAACACTACAGCTTCAACCAGAAAAAGGTAAGCTGAGATTACTTCAACTTGGTTCTTATACCTTACGAACCATAGTTGTTATTGATTGTTTTGAACTGACAGAGAATAACTGGAATTACTTGCAGAGATTCTTTACCAATGGAGCTAGATTCTGGCTTGCACATAACGCAGTATTTGATCTTGGCTGGCTACAGGAACACGATATTGATATTCGTGGAAAGGTCAGATGTAGTATGTTAGCAAGTCGTTTGCTTACCAATGGCATACCAAAAACTTCGCATGGTTTAGCTCATGTTGCTAAAAGATATTTGGATATGGATGTATCAAAAGAACAACAGGCTTCTAACTGGGGTGCTGATGTTTTGAGTAAGGCTCAACTTGAATATGCTGCTAAAGATATAGAAGTACTGCTTGAGCTGGATCAGATATTAGATACCAGGATACAAGCCAATCAACTTATGGAGGCATATACGTTGGAGTGTTTAGCTTTACCAGCTATGGCTCAAATGTGGAGAACTGGACTCCCTTGGAATCGTTCAGCACTTGAGCAAAGACGTATTGATTACGAAGATGATCTAAAAGAAATGTCTAAGGAGTTTCTTCGTGAACTTGATAATGCTTTACCAGAAGAACATAAATTACCCAGAGAACGTGATGGATCATTCAATCTTCGTGCAAAAGATGAAGGTTCTATAAGACTAGGTACTAAAAAATATGCTGGATTCAATATTAACAGTCCTAAACAATTACTAGAAAAATTTACTTTGATACTTGGCACTCCACCTGTAGATGCCACTGGTAAACCTAGTGCATCAAGACAGACATTAAAGGCTTTTGCTGCTGACTCCGAGATTATTCAGACTTATCTGATGTGGAAAAAGACAGAAAAACGTAGACAGATGATTACAAGTATCTTGGAAAAACTGGATGATAATGGTTATGTCAAAGCCTCATATATGCAGTTAGGTGCTGATACAGGAAGAATGTCCAGTATTAAACCAAATAATCAACAGATACCCAGAGATTCTGAGTTCAGACAGTGTGTAGAGGCTCCAGAAGGCTGGAAGATAGTTGATGCTGACTTTTCACAGATGGAGTTACGTCTTGCTGCTGCACTAGCTAATGATGAGAATATGATACAGGCTTTTATTAGAGGAGAGGATTTACATGACTACACGGCTGAACAAATGGGTTGCGATAGACAGATAGCTAAATCAGCTAACTTTGGTTTGCTTTACGGAGCAGGAGCAGAAGGCTTGCGTAACTACGCTGGTAGTAGTGGTGTTTTGATGACGCTCGAAGAAGCAACAAAAGTTCGTGATAACTGGTTGCGTACCTACAAAGGCGTTCACGCCTGGCAGAATAAGAATTATCAGATTGCAAAAAACTCTAGTGGTAATGAATGGGCCGAAACTCGTATTCCTTTATCGAATATGCGTAGGTATCTTAAAGGTGATCTTAACAGAGTAACTGTCAGATGTAATACTCCGATCCAGGGTGCTGGTGCTGCAATATTAAAGTGTGCATTAGGAAACTTATGGACAGAAGTTAAGGTTTGTGGCGAAGATAAAGTAAGGATCGCAGCAGCAGTACATGATGAATTAATACTTTTGGTTAAAGAGCAATTTGCTGACGCATGGGCTCATAAACTTAAAGGTATTATGGAAAAAGCAGAATCAAAATGGTTAGGCAGAGTTCCTGCTGTTGCTGAAGTATCTGTTGGAAACACCTGGGAGGAAACTCATTAATGGATTTAGAGATCTATGAACTTTCCGAGGTATGTTCTGTTTTAAGAACCTATATCTCACAAGCAAAAAGAGTTAATAAAAAGAATAGGCTTAAAAATGCTTTAAAAAAACTTGAAGTTGAACTTTCTTACAAAGAATCTAAAATATTACATTCTTATGGAGGTTATGTAACTTTCAAAGTAATGAATAATCGTTGCTCTTCTTGTGGGCAACTAAAACAAACAACTACTTTAGCTAAATGACAACTGAACAACGTATCGAAGCTGCTCAAAAGCGTATAGCAGAATTAAGAAAACTTATTTCAGAATGGACTAAAAGATGAAACACCTAAAACAAATGGGTCTATTACATCAAAATAAAGATGGTGTATGGGGTAAATATGTTGCTCAACCTAATTCGACACAATGTTATTGGTTAAAAGCAAGCTCTGATGAATTATCTCTTGTAAATGGTAAAAGAAGAGGTAAGGCAAATCGAGAGTTAAATGAACGATACGCAAAAATAGAGGAAGAAGTAAAAAAAGAATTAGGAGATTTCTATGGTTAGAATCTTAAATACTACAAAAGGTTGGTGTTATCAAAATAATACTGAGGTGTCTTACTATAAGACGCTCCATGAAGTAATGGCTGCTGCTTATGCAAAAGAATTTAAGAAAAAATCCTAGTTTTGTAGAGCCGATTTACCTTTTTGATGGTAAAGTAGTACAAGAGAGACTTATTTAATGGCACTGAAACACGGCAACAAAAATTATTATCAGGTTCTTATTGATCCACATAGATCAAAACTTATAGAACAGGCAGCAGAAAAGAAGGGTATGAAGGGTACAGCCTGGGTTAGAAAGGCTGCATACAGTCAGTTAGAACGTGAATTTTCCAGTGCAGAATACAAAATAGCAGAAGCAAAAGATGAATTATTGTGGAGAGAATCAGTACAAAGAAGAATAGACGGAAGAAAGGCTAACTCCGAAAGTTAAAGTTTCGTAACAGATTACATAGTGGTGGCACTTTGTTGCTATACTTCTAAGGAAGTTCAAATTAATTATGACCACAAAGAAACTTTACAAAATCAAAACACAAAGCACTTTATATGAAGTGTTTGAAGTAGAAGCTGAGTCTTATGAAAAAGCTCTTGACCTTATGCTTCCCACCATTTATGACGGACAAGACTGTTCTGCCTATCCAGTTGATGTAGAAAGAGTTGGTTGGTGGTTTGATGGCTATGGTAAAACTGTCTTAGATCAAGACGAAGAGCACAAAGGGTTATTTGGTATTCCCATAACTGAGGAAGAAGCAGAAAAAACTCCTTATTATGATCTGGTAAAAACAGAAGGCTCTTTTCCAGGAGACTTCAGAGAACCTACTGAAGAAGAAATCTTAGCTGAAGAAAAACAAGCTGTTGCAGAATGATTTATTTCCGTTCATCACTTGGAATTAATTTTCCAAAAGCTCCTTACATAGGTCAGATCCATTATGATCCTGACCTTAAAAGGACATTCTGTTATAAACAAAAAGATCCAATAGATTGTCTCTATGGCTGCATAGATATGTTTCGTTGGTTCGATATAACAGACGAAGAATTTTCTTAATGTCTGAGGCAAGATCCACCTGTAATATCTCCCAGGTGGTTACGCTGCTTTTTTGTAATCTTGAGAGCCATGACCCTCATACTCTATATCCACAATTTTACAAATGATATTACAAGTTCTCATCGAAGATTTAGTGGGGGGTCTAAGGGGTTTTCTAAATTTCCCCTGAGTTAATGACCCACTGAATAAGCTAACCTGATCTGTAAGTCCTCAGTCTACTATACTACACTAAAAAACATGGCTATCGAAAGATCATCACTATTTGAAAAGGATAAGCTGATACGAACTACAGTTCAGCTTAGAACCTCTCAGCATAAAGCATTGGAAAGTCTTAGCGGACCAGGAAAATCTATATCTCACCTGGTTAGAACTGCTATTGACTTGTATTTAGAACCTATCTATGAACAGGCTCACGAAGATGAGAAGATGGACAGAATGTTAAGCGAAATGGAAAGACTAAATGAAAAACTGGATCAAAGAGAAATATCAATGAACGATATTTTTGATGATTTAAAACCTACTGCTAAATAGACAAGTTTTTATTATGACAGAGGAACAAAGAAGAGCTACCAAAGACTATTTTCAAGCACTGGCTAATTTGTCTGACAGATACTTGTTTGAAAATATGTCAAACAAAGAATATGTAGAACAGAGAAGTGCTATCGAAGTTAATTATTTAAGGACACTTTATAACGAAGATAAATGAAAAGAATAACATGGGTCGAGTGTCCTAACTGTAAAAAGTTAGGCGATCAGAAGGTGGTCCGATCTGAAAGAAATTCAAAATACATAATCATTCGTAGAAGAGAATGTTATGAATGTGGACATAGATGGGAAACGATCCAATATCCTGAGATGACAGTTTCCAGACAACAAGCGGCTTACGCTCGATGCGAATGACGTTTTGTTATTTTCCTATACTTCCAGTGCATATAAAACTGTTCCATCCACCATCTAAGTTTGTATATTCCTGTGCTCTTTTTTGTTCTGGTTTGCAGTACAGCTAATGTTGCCTCTAACTCTATTACTTTCATCATTGCCTTAGATAATACCGCTTCAGCTCTGGCATGGTTTTTCATCATGTCTATACAAAAGGCTTTTACTTGTTCTATATCTTCGCAAGCCCATACTTCTCTACATCTAAGCTCTATCATCAGTTCTGTTTCGGGAGGCAATTCCGTATGAATCATTTTCATAAACCCGTCTTTTTTCATGTCATTGAAGAGTTGTAGTAGAGCCTGGGAACATTCTGGCTTCTATGAAGTCCACTGCCTGATCGTCTATACTGTTGTCCGTTTGCTTGGCTATTGCCTTCAACAGATCCACTATCAATCTTTTCATTGCTTTAGATTTTATAAAGATTAAAAGAATAGGTTTTAGAATTTTTACCATCGTTTTTATGTGTTACTTCCCAAACATAGCTAAATTGCTAATATATAACAAGAGATATTACATTTCATGGCTGAAGAGAAAAAAGGTATGATGGATAAGATAAAAGAAAAGTTTGAAGATAAGGAAGAACAATTTGAGTACATCTCAGTCGCAGTCAGGCTTCTGGTAGTTTTTTGGAGCGGCCTTCTTGTTACGAGCAACTATTTACCTAAGATTCCAGGTCTTACAACGGGAGAAAAGCAGGATATAACTTTTCCTGCAAGTTTGCTGGCTACTGCACTTTCCAGTTTCGGATTGGAGCAAGCAAAGAAGGGTAGCAAGAAAGACGACAAAGTTGCAACGAATGAAGGTATAGTACAGACTATAAGAGTGATTACACCGCTTCGTATTGAGGGAGCAGAAGTAATTCAACCCAAACCTAAAAAATGAAAAAGCTACTTCCATTTTTATTTATGCTATCCGCACCAGCTTATGCGGACATGAATCATTCCATATCATCTAGCGTAAAGTTTGAATCGCTTTCAGCAGCTAGTACAGCAGATAAAATTGGGTCTAGCTACAGCATAAGCGGTAACAATGTCACAACTGTAGATTCAAACTCAGCAGCTACTTTAGGTGGATTCGGTTCTGTAACTAATGGTGTACCAGCAGTTACTTTTCCTTCTGCTACACAAGCGACCAGTGGCGAAGCCTTCAGTTTTTCTACAAGTTTTTTAGAAGGAGATGCCACACCGGGTAGTGCAGTTACAGTAGGAACTGTGCCAAACTTCAGTGACTTAACTTCTACAAGTGCTGGTAGTGTAGGAACAGCAGCAGTGGCAATAGATAATCACACTATTACGCTGACACCTGGAACAGGAACAGGTATTGTGATGACAGGTCAGTTTGTCGTTGATCTCACTATCGAATGAGGAGGCTGTTTCTTCTTGGTCTTGTTATATCTGCTCCTTGCTACGCTGTACCAGTTATTCCAAATTTCACACAGGGTAGTTCTACCAGCCGAACAGAAACTTCCACAATTATTACAGAATCTATACGAACAACAGAATATAATTCTGGGTTTCTCTATTCAGTTACAGGATCAGGAATACAACATGATGGATCTTCTATATCTCCAGCAGCTACCACTGTTAGCGAAACTATAAACGGAACTACTCATACATGGCAGGGATTAAATTTAGATCAAAGACCAAACTGGACTCAGACAAATCAGGGAGATGCCTTTCAATTTACAGAAGTTTATCAGGCACCTGGAATGGAATCCATAACCGATATAACCCGAACCATAGAAAGTACAAGCGTCACAGATACCACAACTATCTTCTCGCAATAACTCTTGTAGGTAATCCAGTATTTGCCAATACGAGCAATACGGCTGCTCCTGTAGCTCAATCTTCATCTTCAGTATCTAACTTTGCTACTCAAGTATTAGGTGGCCCGATGGTGGAAAATCAGTATGGAAACGGAATAGTTTGCTCTGGCCCGCAGATGGGATTCAGCCCTTTTGTCACTACAACATTCAACCAAAGACGGCCACAGGATTATATTTATCAAACTCCCGTATATGACAATACAGATGCTAATAATGATAACGTACCAGATAACCCGGGTAATATTCTCTATTATCAAGATAATTACAGTGGTAACAAAGATTCTTTAGGACTTAACTTTGGTTTTGCATTTACATTTAACATCCCACTGGATAACAGATTTCAAGATTCTTGTTTAGATGCAGCGAATACGCAGATACAGTTACAAAAGCAAGAATTAAATGCAAAGATGCTCAACTATGAAATTGCAAGATTGAAAAATTGTGGAGAGCTTATGTTAGCTGGTATATACTTCGATCCAAAAAGTGAGTATGCAAAATTATGTGAGGGAGTTCGTATTGGTAAAAAGCCTAATCAGGTTATACCGCACACTCACGAACTAAAAACAGGGCAGTAGATAAGTCACGGGTATTACACTTATCTACGGATAATTATTCTACCTTATCTTTCTTCTTTGTCAGCTTCTTAATTAGATTTTTTACTAAAGGTTTTACGACATTAAGTAATAATGGAGTAGTGGCAGCAACGCTAGCAATGAGAGCAGTGCTAACAAGCTGTGGAGGATTCGGTATGTATTGCTCGATGAATTTAACGTCCTCATAAAGCGTTATACATTTACTACCATCTTCGCTTCTTTCATGTCCGATAACACGCTCTAATTTAAACTCTGAAGCATATTGGCCTACTCTTTGGTCATTCGGTCCAGGGCATTCAACAAAAAGTGGTTTTTCCTCTTTTTTCTTTGGCTCGTATTTTGGGGGTTCTACTGTTGGCGGTACAAACTCTTCCGTTTTATTGGGGGTTTCGGCTTGTGTGTATTTAAATTCGTTGGGGTTATACTCCAAAGGTTCAAAACTAGGAATACTGAAGTTACCACATTCTGTATATGTTCCATATTCATCTTTAGGATTGTCAATAAGGCTGGTTAAATTATTTCTATGTACTCTTACACAACCCGGAATATCTACAACAGGTTTATTTATGTAATTTACTACTGGATTATTGAACTTCCATATCGGTATTTCATGTATTTGAATCTCATTTATTTTAAATTTCGGTATCTCTGTCATTTACATCTCCAATAGAAATAAACCAACCATCTTTTCCAAATTTACCTTTTTCTATAATTTTTGGTTTTTTGACTTTTTTATCTAGTTCTTCGTGATACTTTTTTATATCATTATCAAGCTCTAAATTGAATTTTTGCATACGCATCCAATGAATTAATTTATCAACATAGTATTTAATTAGTTTCTTTATAAACCCAAAAATCATTAGTCGTAGGCATCTCTTTTTTTAAGAACTGTTACTTCTGAAAAACATCTAGGACAATTTAAAGTAGTTTTTACAGAAAACTCAAGATTATCCTCAGTATCATGCTCATTATTCCAAATCAGTTCTGAATCACACCAAAAACAGTTCATTTGATAATTGGCATAGAAGGGCCTGTCACTTTTGGTACGCCTTTATCTAATAGTTTTGGCATCATGCCTTGTACATTACCAATAATCTCATTCATAACTTGAGACTTAAAATTTTCAGATGTTACATATTTGTAGCCCAGGTATGCTCCGCCACTCATGGAAGCTACCATTACAAATGAGATGATACTCAAAATGTTTGCGATTTTTTGAAACATGGTTAAAGAAGTTCTTAATAAAATGGTAGCACCACTTACTCTGATGGTGCTGTTGCTTCTTGTGGGGTTGATGCCTCTGTATCTGATGGCTGGTTTACTTCGGATGTCTCTTGAGTCTCAAGAATCTGCTGTTCAAGAATCTTCATCGCTCCATTAATTTCATGCAGAGCAATGGTAAGGTTTTGTCTTTCAACAGCAAGTTGCTGTAATCTTTCCTGTAAATTCATAATTTAGTAAAGTTTTTTACCAGCAGTAATAGCAGCATCTATGGCTGTAAAATCTTCAGATGTCCAGATAGATGTCGTACCATCAAGTTTCTTGTAGGCTTTGATAACTTCAAGATGCTCTACATTTCTTTTAATTTTGTCTTTAAATTCATCATCAGTTTCATCTGATGCTTGAGCAGTACCGATAACTGTTACACTATCTCCAGCAGCAGAGAAAATTGCTGCAATTTCATCTGCGGTTTTTTCTTCCATGATTAAAAATTAAGTTACTTTTAGTTTACCCTGCTTCCAGGGCTGTGACTTTAGTTGATAATTCTTTTATAGCATTAACAAGTATTGGTACGAGTCTTTCATATTTCATTCCATATTTCATGCCATCTTCAGTAAGGTTACAAACTAACATATTGTCACTACTATCACCATATCCGTTTGCTTTCTCTACCTCTAATGCCTCCTGTGCTAAAAATCCTATATGTAACTCAGACCTTTTCTTTGAACCATCAGGTGTACCATATGGTTCTGCATCTGTGCCATACCATGTTCTTCTATCCCATCTGTATGTAACAGGTCTTAGTGCATTAACCCAAGCTAATCCAATATTAAAACTTGTCACGTCTGTTTTATCTCTAGAATCAGAACTGGAAATAGATGTATCAGCACAGAATAAATTGCTAATACTATCATTACCTAAAACAAAGTTATTGCTTCCTGTCGTTATAGCTCCAGAGGGTGAACTAGCATTTCCAGCACCACCACCAATACAAATATTATTTGATCCTGTTGTAATACTTGATGCAGTATCTCTACCAAAGGCAGAGTTAAAATCTCCAGTTGTGACCGAAAATAAAGTATTAAACCCAAAAGCATTATTTTTTTCACCTGTAGTACAACTTCCTAAAGATTGTCCGCCTAATGCTGTGTTCTGAGCGCCAGTTGTGTTTGACTCCAAAGAATCTTTACCTACAGCAGTGTTGCCAGTTGCAGTTGTGTTAGATTTTAAAGCATCTTTACCAACTGCTACGTTGTCATTAGCTGCTGTTTGACTTGTCAACGCATTATGACCAATAGCAACACAATTAGATGATGTGGTAGAGGCATCAAAAGCACTTGCACCTATAGCTACGTTTTGCGCTCCAGTTGTATTTGCATTTAAAGCGGAGTTACCTACAGCAGTGTTACTAGATGCGGTGGTACTATTTGTCAAAGCGAAAGAGCCTATGCCTACATTTAACGAACCAGTTGTGTTTGCGTCTAACGCTTGATAGCCAATTCCAATATTATTACTCGCATCAGTATTTGATTGTAATGCACTAAGACCCAAAGCAACGTTCTGAGTTCCAGTTGTATTGCTCAACAAAGCGTTCATACCAACTGCTGTGTTATTATCTGCTGTGGTGTTTGCATTTAATGCTCCTTTTCCAACAGCCGTGTTCTGTGCCCCGGTTGTGTTTGACGCTAAAGATATCCTTCCAACTGCTGTGTTGTCACCTCCTGTGGTATTTGCAGTTAAAGCGTTCATACCAAAAGCAGAGTTACTGTTTGCAGTTGTGTTTGCACCCAGAGCTGCATAACCAAAAGAAGCATTATTTGTTCCAGTTGTGTTTAATGCTAAAGCACTCCTACCCACCGCAGTGTTATTTGAAGCGGTTGTATTTGATACTAAAGCATTATGTCCGACAGCTACATTATCGCTACCTGTTGTGCTTTGAACTAAAGCTCTATCTCCTACAGCAGTGTTATCAGCTCCAGTTGTATTAGAAGTTAAAGCAGCAAAACCAACGGCAGTGTTATTATCGGCTGTGGTATTGGCATCTAAAGCACCCTTTCCAACGGCTGTATTCTCAGTTCCAGTTGTGTTTGCTCCTAATGAATAGTAACCAACAGCAGTGTTATTATCTGCTGTAGTGTTTGCACCCAGAGCTGCATAACCAAAAGAAGCATTATTTGCTCCAGTAGTGTTATATCTTAATGCTGCTAGTCCTACAGCAGTATTATTACTTGCAGTTGTGTTAGTTGCTAAAGCATTAGTACCAACTGCAACATTACTTGCTCCAGTTGTGTTTGCTCCTAAAGCCTCATGTCCAACAGCAGTATTGTTATCTGCTGTCGTATTAGCATCTAAAGCATTAGTTCCCACAGCTACGTTACTAGTACCAGTTGTATTGGATTGCATTGCTGCATAACCTATGGAAGTGTTGTTATTTGCTGTGGTATTAGCTTTTAAACTATCTGCGCCGAGAACAGTGTTTGATTGACCAGTAGTGTTTGCTGTTAAAGAGTTATAACCTACAGCCGTATTGTTGTTTGCAGTAGTGTTTGCATCTAATGCTTGACAACCAACAGCCGTATTCTGCGTTCCAGTAGTGTTCACTAACAAAGCAACTGCCCCTACAGCAGTGTTATTATTTGCAGTAGTGTTATTTCTTAAGGCAGCTTTACCGACTGCTGTATTAATTCCACCAGTTGTATTATCTCTTAAAGCCTCTATACCTATTCCTGTGTTGCCATTTCCTGTGGTATTAAGATTTAAAGAATCTTGTCCGACAGCAGTATGTGAATCGCCAGAAGTATTTGCACTTAAAGCACCATTTCCTATGGCAGTGTTATTTCCACCAGAAACAGAAGCATCTAAAGCATTTTCTCCAAGAACTGTGTTACCAGCAACAGAGTTTGCACCTTTACCTACAGTTACAGAATTTATTGTCGCATCAGCAGCAGAAGTTAAACCACCAGTAAGTGTTCTTAAGTCAATCCAGCCATCATTTGCTGAATTACGCATTTTTAATAAATTATTACTTGTATCAGCCCACAACATATATGCAGCAGTGGTACTGGGAGCAGAACCAGAACTGTTATTTGTTAATATCGCCTGGAGTACATTGTTTAAATCAGTTCGGACATTAGCTCCAGTGGAGTTATCTATAACATAATCGTGTGTAGCCATTACCTAATCCAATTTTTTATCTAAGTATATCTTAATTCAACTCTAACTACCACGTCCAAATCCCGTTGCAGCATATTTGAAATTTCTATTAACAAAACTAGAACCATTCTTAATATCAATAGTAAATCCCGTTCCAGAAATACTGGACAAGGCAAAGAAATCTCCTGATTGTGCATTTTCTATTGTAATTCCGATATTAGGCAAATAAGCAGAAGTAGATCCTCCAAGTTCAGAAGTTCCTGTAAAGAAAGCGTGTTGGAACGTAACTGCCTTACTTGACGTACCAGAAGCAATAGCTGTGTTTACAGTTTCAGTTCTGCTGTCAAGTTCTGCTGTGTAACCAAGTTGATCTATCTCGATAGATTGTGCAGGGTCATCCGAATCCATTTGGCATCTAAACCTAAATCCTCGACCAATAAATGTTCCGTTGGCAAGTGTGTTGAATTTAGTGAATCCTGCTCCGATATTACAGTTGCTACTTGATATTGTTGCACTGGATGATGCAGTGACAGTGAAAGTACTGCTACTTGGCACGGATTGAACTTCAAAGTATCCATCAGTTGCACCGCCACTTGTAAAATCAATATCGACAAAAGTACCAATACTGAATCCATGACTGGATTTTGTCACTGTTATTGTCGTTGCAGATTGTGTATAAGTTGCTGCGTCAGATGTAGCTGGATCACTGTCAGTTGTTGCTACCAATAGTTTTGCATTAACATTAAAAGCAGTAGCACCATCAAAGTCTGTCCAGGTATCAATATTTGCAGTTCTCTTATCAATCAAATCATTTGGATAGAAACCCTGTGTGACAAAATGACGTTTTAATCTGAGTGGTTGTTTACCACCTAAATCCAGCTTGGAAGCAAAGTCATAATGACCACCAGTAATATCAACAGCACCTAAGAAATCAAAATCAGCAATAGCATCAAAATCTGTAACAGAATCTAAAGTTTCTAATGATCCAAGAACAAGGCCATTAACCTCATCACTAAAGAAACAATCAACCTTATCTCCAGCAAAAGGTGTCGCATCAGTATCTTCTCTATCTGCTAATACAAGTAACTTGGGTACAGGATCAGGAGTTGTTACAACAACGGAAGTTTCTCCAGAACTTAGTCTGCCACCATCATCTCTGAATTTAAGAATATATTCTCCATCTACTGCTGGTACTAATGTCTCAGATACGTTTCCTGGTAAAGCAGGAATAATATCAACAGAATTAGTAAATGTTCCCGTTCCATCTGTAAGGTTACTATGCCGAACAACCACGTTTCCACCATGCGTAACATCAATATCTGTTGCCTTGTCAAAACGTAGTCTTACAAACTGATCTGATACTGGTTCAACTAATAAATTTGTAACATCCTGTGGTACTGCTGTCTTACCAACAGCTTCAAAAGTAATATTGGTAGAAGTTGCTGACAGTTGATCTAAAACATTGTATGAAAATACTTGGATCGTATATGTTCCTTTCCTACTGTTCATTATTTCAAAATCAGGTCTTGATACCTTTTCACTTATAAAGTTTTCATCTCCAAATCTATAGTTAACTTGATACTGCACAACACCGACAATAGGTTGCCAACTGATAACAATCTTTGATACAGCTTGGTTATTAATAGGAAATATTCTTTCAACAGCATTTAAACCACTAGGAGGTTCAGTAAGTGAATTTAATTTAGATACAGTTCTTGCTGTTAATGCTTCGCCATCTTCAATAAACGCATACTTGCCTTCAACATAAGACAAAGCTGTAATTGCATAATTTATACCATCCTGTTCTTCTACTGTAATTACTCTGAATAATTGAGATTGAACAGTTACGTTTGATATAAGCCAGATAGTGTTTACGTTAGGTGTCTGTGAAAAAGCAGAACTTACAGTTATAGTCCCATTTGATACAGATGAGATTGCCCTGCTTTCAGCCGTTCCATCGGGTAAAAGTACACTTAGGGTTGCATCTCCGACAGGATTTCCGCTTGCATCTACAGCAAAATCTGTTGCAGAAGTATCATCAACAGTAACAACAGTTGTGGAAGTGACAGTTTTCAATCTTCCACCTCTTCTTACTCCTGCTCTTACTGGATCTTGTATTTCAATAACTGCACCGGGTCGTACAACTATTCCAGAATCTATGGATGTTGTGAAAGTGCAGACCTCAGATTCATTATTTTCAGCGAAGAGTATTGCTTTGCCCAATCTTCGAGCTTGACCACGGGAAGTACAAGCAAATGCTTTTACCTGTTTGACTACAGTACCTATCTTGGATTTTATTGTGGCATCTTCCACAACTTCAAAATCCACCTCCTGACTATCCATGTTGTAGTAAGAAACAGATACAACACTGTGTCTGGTCTTGAGACTGCTTCCTGCATAACTGAATCCACCTTCTCCGACATTTGATAGATTGAATAAATAACTTGCATCAGTTGGTTTGTCCTGTGTAATTGTTATCGAACCAGCAGACCAGATAGGCATACATCTCATAACACCAGCCAACTCATTTATTAAGTCAAATGCTTCTCTCGGACTTTGAATATTTACGTTGCAACTGAATCTTGCTTCCTGTCCTTCAGCACCATCATCAACAAGCGTGTTAGCAAACTTACTGGCTGCTACAAAACTGAAAAGATCAAGAGAACTGTCTGTTATATGAGCACCAAATCCATATCTGTCATTAGTTAAAATATCGAGCAAAACCATCGCAGGGCACGAAGTCCATACCGCAGCACCCATTACACCATTGAAAATATATCCGTCTGGGTACACTATCCTGCCCGTTGTACTATCTACACTTGGTGTACCAGAACTAGATGCCCCTGCTCCCGGGATTCTTACCTTGATGCCTCTAATTCTAAATTTACGAGCAGGAATAGAACTAAATTGCATCGAATCTAGTCTTATTGAGCTATATGCACTATTCAAATATGTTGAAGCATCATCAATGATCTCTCCAAAACTTGTCCACTGAAAACTGTCTCTTAAATTAGTATCTGTGCTATCTGCTGTAACTCTACTGACTCTTATATCAACAGGAAACGATCCAGTAATATTTACACGATAATCTTTTTGGTACGCATCTCCACTTCTACCTCTGATAGTGTCAGTAATAACATCTGTAAAACCACCAGAATTATATTGAACAGCTACTTTTAACTGAACAGAAGAACCTAATAAATCTCCAGCATCAGTGGCCTTTTGTAATTGTGGAAATGTAATAGATACTTTCACAGCATCAACATTTGTATTTGTTATCTGACGAGTGACAGGGGTGCTTGCAGTAACTTCGACACCAACACTTGTAGTTGATACGCTACTTTCAATTCCAGATATTTTTGTTTGGCTGCCAGTACCAAAACGAGGGGTAAATTTTACATCTTGAAAGTTAAAATCTGTAGTTTGAGGGTCTGTTGAATCTGCTGTTGATCTTAGTACTGGAGTGTCATTAAGAAAAACATCTTTTAATGCAGCATTATTGTATGCAGTTGTACCTTTTGTTCTGCCTTCTTTTGATGCTGTTGCAAAACCCTCTATCTCTCCTTCCGAGACAAGATCAAGAAAGGTAGCAAACTGTCTACTATGTAAAGTATCAGGTTCTCTTGTCGGTTGCGGAGGAGAAGGAGGTGGATCATTACCTTTTGCACCTCTTATAAGATGTTTCTTTTCAATCATGCCTGTACCTGTTCAGTATCTACGGAACCACTGATCACGACTGACCCGGTAAAGATTTCTCCGAAAACTAAAGGTACGGGAGTTCCTGCTCTTCCTGTTTGCTGCGTTCCACCAAAACTGAATGATAGCCTGGGATCTTCTTCAGAGTTAAACTCTTGTCTTTTAGGTAATGGAGTCAGCATTTCCGATACTCCAGTAAGCACTAAAGCGATACCCAAATTTCCTACTCCTGCCATAAATGCACTAGGGGCTGCACCTGTAGCTATAAAACCTACTCCTTTTGACCCAAAAGAAAACCCTGCACCTGGAGCTGCTATTGCTAAACCTATCAGTGCTGCTCCTAGTAATATTTTTCCGAAGCCTCTACCAGCACCACTTATAGCAGGAACAAAATGTATATCCTGTTTTCCGATTGGATAATCAATTTCTGATTCATCTACTGCATAATTACCGACTTTTACTTGGTAATATTTTGGACTCATATATTTCTCTATGCCTTCAAAATTATTTATTAAAAAACTGACAGCACTTGCTAAAGTATCAGCCTTAACTTCAAACTCCTTATGTCCTACAAATTCTGCGAGTTCTCCGTATAATTTTATTTTACGAAGCATAACGATACCTCTTTCCTGTACATTTTAGTAACCAAGGAGAATATGGTTCTCTACAAGATAGTCTATCGGTTAAATGATGAAGAACATCATCTCCAAGAAAAATAGCCACATGATTTAAAGTTGAATCTAAAATACTCATCAATAAAACATCTCCAGCTTGTAATTTTTCATCTGGTCTAAGTTCTCTGAATCCTGTTCGCCACGCATAGCTTTCAAACAATGGATCTTTCATAAATTCTTCTGGAGTGATAGTTCTTTCATAATCTTTCAACTCTATACCTTTTTCCTGTTTGTAATAATCACGAACCAAAGACCAGCAGTCTGTTATCCCCCAGACCCACTGACGGCCAAGTAAGGGTGCTTCATATCCCTGTGGCTCGTAATATCCCCATTGTTTTGTTTTTGGATTTACTATATGCCAGGGAAGTTTACTTTGTTCGCAAGCAACTTTATCTGCCTGACTAGCAACAGGTGGTGTTGTCGGGTGGCTATGAACAACAGCAGTTATTTCTCCTAAATTACTTGCTTTGACATAATCTTCTGGATCAAGAATAAAACATTGATGTGCTGTCATTGACAGATTACGGCAGGGATAATATCTTTCTTTTCCTCGAATATTCAACAAAAGACCAACAGATTCTTTTGGATCTTCTGTTTCAGCATGATTAAGTGCAGATTCTTTCCAATTCATGTTGCAATAGTACCAATAGAAGGAAATTCGGCTCTAGTGCATTGTCTTTGTGGAGCACGAATACCAGCAATGTCAAATACAGCAGCTAATTCAAACTGAACTACATCTCTATTTTCTGCTGATTTTCTGTCAACTTTGTATATTTCCTGCGGAAACTCTGCTGTGTTATCTGGTGTGCCATAAGGATTTATGTCTCCAGGAAAATTAACAGCATCTAAAAATCTTGCAAGAGTTCTGATACGAGTAACAGTTGCACCTGTTAAATCATTACCAGTAGTTGTATTATTTACATCAATTAAAATAGCACTTATAGTACCGAGTGCATTACTTACAGTCAAAGTAGGTCTGGGTAGTTGTCCTTTTGTAAAAGCAAAACCTTCAGCTTCTATCGGAAATCTCTGATATGTGTTTCCTGCCCATACTATTTCTCCGTTGTCTTTCAAAGATGAACCAGCATGAAATCTGTAAACTGTAGTTGCTCCATGCAGACTACTATCTAGTGTAAGAGTAAATAATTCTATTATTGATGATGGGTTTATGTTCTGAAGATCGCTGACAATAGCAGAACTGCTCATGGTTCAAACACCTCTCTAAATGTTGCTTGTACTGTGGCTCTATTGTTATATGGTATAGATTTTGACCAATTTTCGCAAACAAATTGACTTGCACCCGATAAAGTAATCGAAACATTACCACTATTAGTTGCACTGGCAGCAGCAGTAACAGTAAAAACATTTGAATCCGTTACTGAAGCAACGAGGAACGTACCATCGGTTGCAGATCCAGAAGTGTAATCAATAGTAAGCTCATCTCCTACAGCTACACCATGACTTGTAATTGTGATTGTTACTGTAGTGCCTGACTGAGAGTAAGTTCCTGTCTTTGTAAAACCTTCTCCCGGTGGGGTAAAGGTAAAGCTGGCACTGTCATTGGCACGACTGTCAAGGAAGCCTTCTATGGTGTCTGCATCTGTTTCCGATACTTCAAAAGTAAAATTATAAACTTTTGGATTCTGGTGTGCAGCAAGTCCAAACAATATTCTGTGTTCGTAGCCGTCAGCAAAACGAATTGTTCTAGTTAATGGTGCGGATCTCTTTTGTTGTCCGTATGTTGGTGTGATTGAAGGGAAGGTAGCCATTATGCAAGTAAACCTCCAGGTCTTTTCTGTTTAATTAATTCTGATTGTACCGCTACTGATATAGCTTTACCCAATTCCCTACCTTCCTGTTCATCTCCTTCTACATTAGACCCAGTAGCATCTACATTTACAACAATACTTGTAGATCCACTGAGAGCATGGTTTGGTGTAATCATTCCAGATACACCTGGACTAAATAATTCTGGACCACGTTCTCCGACAATATAGTCATTTCCTCTTCTGACAGAACCTCCATTTGCTTTCATAAAAGTAAAACGTGATACTTGTTGTTCGGGAGTTAAAGCTGCAACTGCACTACCTCCGCCCCCACCAAACAATCCACCAAGTCCACCAAGTATTGAACCAAATAATCCTCCACCTCCTAATGTGCCCTGCATATTTCCAAACAATGCCATGTTAAATGCAGCATCTATCAGTTTGTTAAGTACATTATTTAGTACATCGTTCAATGTAGATGTTCCACGAATCATTCCTTGTATTCCCTGTGCTATGTCAGTTGCTATTGTTTGAGACATTCTTTCAAATGCTGCTGCTGTTTCTTCTGCTAACTTTCTTTCTCTTTGAAGCTGATTTAATCTCTTTTCATTTGCTATAAATCTTTCCCTATCCACTATTACTCCTTTATCTTCTAGTTCTCTTATCTTTACTTCTATTGCGAACTCTTCAGCCGTTAAATCTCTATGTTGCTCTAAAAATACAATTTGTTCTTGTGTTTTCTTCATAGTTGCTTCCGCTACTTTTCTTTGCAATTCTTTAGCGTCTGCTATAGCCTTTTCTATATTTAATTGGTCTTGTATTTCTATTGCCTGTTGGTCTAAGTCTCTGAAACCTGGGATACCTTCTTCATTTGCTCTTATAGCTCCTATTTGTGCTCTTCTTAGTCTTTGTTCATTGATTTCAGTTAATCGTGGATCATCAAATATGTTTTGGTTAGCTTGATTAAGAGTGACAGTTCTCTTTACACCCTCTGCAAGCATTTTAAATATTCCAGCAGAATTTATCATATCTGCAAAACCAGCTTGCATTTGAGTCATTAACTGAGCAAAACTATTTGCTAACTCTGTAGTATCTTTTCCAAACTCTTCTAAAGAAGAAACACCCTCTGAACCAACTAGACCAAGCATTTTCTTTCTTGTTTCTTGAAAAGCTGCCTCTTCATCTCCCAACTCTTGAAGTAATTTTATGTTCTTTTCAAATTCTGTTCCAGTAACACCTAATGCTGCTGTTAAGGCTTCTACATTTTTAGTAGCAGGATTTAAAGCACTACCTAATTTTGCTGCTTCAACTCCAAACTGTTGAATAGGTGTTGCAATGGAGGTTGCAAGTAAACCTCCTGCAAAACCTCCCATCTGACCACCAACTAGAGATCCTATTCCACCACCTAATGCACCAGCACCAGCTACTAATGGTCCTTGTCCAAATAATAGAGGAAATGCACCAGAAATAATTGCACTTGATAAAGCTCCCGAACCACCGCCACCTCTAGCTGCTCCTCCAGTTGTTCTCCCTACACCGCCACTTGCTTGTTTAGTTCTGGCATTGCCTTGCTGTTGCAGAACTTTTAACTGTTGTTGATCTACCTTTAACTGTTCCTGTTTTCTCTTTAATATTTTGTTTTCTATTCCAAGTCTTTGACCTGTCTTTTTTATTTTTTCCTGTTCATTACGCAGTACTGTTCTATTTGCTTTTCCACCTTGAGCTAATTTATTTAACTTTGATATACGCTTCTCAAGATTATTTAGCTGCTTATTAACAGTCTTGGTATTCAGTTTTATATTAACTTCGTAATTAGATGCCACTAATCTCGATAAAACATTACATTTAGTTTAGCGTACCTTGCGATATTGAGCTTTCTTTTTCATATCTTCATACGCTTTTTCTTCTCTTTCACCTTTTAACCTAAAATATGCGTTCCAGGCATAGAGTTCCTCTACAGTCATATTCTTTTGTAAATGACCTAAAGTAATTCCTAAAGTTTCTGCAACGAAAAACTGTAAATATAAATAATTATCTTTATCAAGTTGTGCTTTTTACGGCATCGGGAGTTGCCTCCTCGCTCACTTCTTGCATTTTAGTCATAAGTTCTAATAGAACTGCTAGTGGTATCTCTCTTCTTAAACTAGGTTTGTCAGCTTCAATAAATAGTTTCTGACCACTCTCATCTTCAGCTTTATTTATTATTACTTGGAGAGCAAAGTCTAAACTTCCTTCTTCCTGACCCTTGTTTGTTCTTATTAAAGTAGCATTTATGGCATCTCTATCTGCAATAGTTAAAGGTGTCCAATATACTTTTACAATTAGTTCTCCATCTTTGTAAATTGGGTAGCTACTTTTGTTAGCTATGCTAAATGCTTTCTTCAGCTTGTCAATTGCTCTTTCTGTTGGCATACAAAATAAATTAGTATATTCATCTACTATACTACTACTTTATTACTTAAATCCAACCTTTTTGAACGCAAATGCTATATCTTTGTTGATAAGACCACCTTTTGTATAGATATTGTACCAATTTGGTCCGATTGCAGTTAAAGCGTGTTGTCTACCATGTTCGGCATAAGTAACGGGATTACCTTTTAAGTCAGGTCTTGTCTGACCTGGTGCGTTGATAGCAAAACCAGCATATTTAGCTCTGTTGCCAACAAATAAGTCTTGATTCAATGTTACATTGGGTACTCTAGGATTTTTTATCTGCCTAGCTGTTGGATCGGGTATTAAATAATATGGAAAGTCTGGTTTTCTTTTCTTAGTTGCCTGGACAGGATTTTTTGATACTATCCAGTTTTCTCCAAATGTTCCTGTCCACCACGGACCTTTTTCAGTAAGAGAACGTACTACTGTTTTTGCAACTTCTTTTTTTCCTTTAGTTATTGCCTTTCCTAAATCTTTAGTAAAGTGTTTTTTAAAATCTTTAGGCATTGGCAGTAAAATCGCAGCTTACAACAGCTAAATAATGACTATCTTCCTCTACATTTACAGAAGTCGGCCCCTCGATTGCCGATACTCTAGGAGTTACTGAAAATGTATCTGAATATCCTGGAGCGTTTACTGAAATCAATCCATCAATTACTGATTCCGCTATGGCAGATGCCACGGCACTTCCCTTATGTGGTGGTGTCATAATTCCACATCTTATAGATCCAGCATAATAATCTGATGCAGCACCATGAGTTTGAGTGGTGGATTGTGTAAAGTCCAGACTTACCATGACATATTTTTTGTTTTTACCCGGAGTTGTAAAGGGCATATTGTCAAAAATTACTGTAACTGTATTATCAGCAGCAGTTACGGCAGTTTTTATTGCGGTTTCAAATGCTGCTCTTGCGTTTACTAAAGTCATTAGAAAATAACATCAATGCGAAATAGATATTCTTGACCACCTTTTACAGTAAGAACATTTGTAATCTTGGCTGATCTGGTAGATCCAGAAAACGTAAGAGTTATTTCATCTTGTAATAAAGGCTGACTGTCTCCTATCAAATCTGGTGTTACATATAACCTTGCTACATTTTCCTGGAATCCAGTTTCTTCTGATGATCTAACAAATTCAATCGGTACTTTTATGCTATAACTGACATCAGTTGTAGATATTGCACCAGTTGAGGTGTTGTAGACAGGAGATGTTTTTCTTGTATAAGTAATACTGGTATCTAAAGAATCTCCTAAATCAGCTATAACCTGTTTGGCTATATTCTTTAGTGCTGTGTCTAGTTGTCCTGCCATTATCCTCTAACCGCCCTTAGTTGAAAACTTCCTGCTCCACCTAACATATACGCTCCAAGATAACTTTGAAGCCACGGGTAAACATCTAAAATATTATTTACAGATCCAGTGCCCTGACTTGCGGTGTTGTACTTAACTTGAATATCTCCTAGTTTTACTTCTTCAAAGTTTCCGTCTTTTCCTGTAGTTCCTGTTATTGCATCTGTATCATTTGCTAATGCCCTGGCTAGTTCATATTGTGCATACTTTATGTTGTTTGGTATTGCAGTGCAAGCTAGTTCTACTCCATCTACCTGATAATTATTTCTAGGAAACTTTAATGCTTGACTGTCATCACATCTATCTCCATAAAAAACTAAAGTATCAATCCATCTTGTAGCTGATATTAATGCTCTTTTTTTCTGGTCATCTGTTTTATTTGTCCACGTTGAAGAATCTGGAGAGGTATCGAAGTAATCATTAGCTTCAGACAAAGTGACATAGCTATTAGCAGTTTCACTTTTTAAAGTTGCAATTATGGTAGCTGCCACGATTATTAAAGTAATTTAGTTTTATTGTAGCGTAAAGAAAAAACCCCACCAATATTTGATGAGGTTTGATGACCACAATTTAATGTTAACTATTAAAGAGTTGTATTATCAAGTGGTGTGTTAACTGTTAACTGAACAATAGGGATTAAGTCAGCATCGTATGTTAATGCCCACTTAGCTTTTGCACCTAAGTCAGAGTTTGTTGGGTTGTCACCAGCATCATTCCATTTAGTACCCATAATGTGATAAGTACTGTGATAATCAACTGAGATAACATCCTGTTTAGAAAGTACGTTTCTTTCTGCTTCAATAGCCAAGTCCTGCTGAACACCCTCAAGGATTGTTCCAGACTTGATTAAGTAGCAGTAGAACTCCTTAATGTGTCCACTTGAACCAGGAACTACAGAGTTAACTGAAGAATCAACAACTACATTCATACCAGCAAATTGGCCTACTGATGTATCAGTAACACCAACACCACCGCCACCCCATTGGATGCCAGTTCCAGTTGATAATGCAGAAGTAGAGAATGTCAACATACCAACCTGATATAGGTAGTAAGCAACAGATGGATGAACAACTAGAGTATCTAGCTCTTCGCCTCTTTCTCCAAGAAGTGATCTTCCTCTGGCAACTGTAGCTGCTGTTAGATAGTTAGCTTCAGCAGCACCAGAAGATGCAGCAACAGCTAAATCAAGAGCATTAGCTGATAAAGCAGTGCCGAATAAACCATGAAGATGATAAAACAAACGTGTTGAATTTAGTTTGTTAATTGCATCTGCAAGCTGATCTCTGATGTGACCCATTGGATCTTCACCAGCAGCTAATACAGCTACATCATCAACAGCATACGCAAAACCTCTATGACAGATGCTTGCGATCTGTGTTCCTGTACCAATCTTCTGTGGTGTTAAGTAACCATTGTTGCTAGTACCCCATGTTGCAGTACCATCAATGATTTCTTCAGTTGGAGAGACAGGGTTAAATTCTGGAACTTGTATTCTTGTTCCACCTTCTCTTGAATCAAGTAGTGGGTTGCGTACAACAGCACCAGACTTGATAAATGCACTACGCTCTTTGATTGCTTCGGAAACGTATGCAGCAAAGTTATTTCTCTTAACAATGTCCGCTAGTAGGACACCGCCAGAGTAATTCTGAAACGGAGCAGCCATTCAGATTACCTATTTAAGTTTTTTGCGATCCCCTAGTCACAGACAAGGGCATTAGTCTCACGGAAACTAATTACTTTTGAGCCTCTTGCTTGAGCACTGCTGCAAGCTGAGGGTTCTGTTCCGATATTAGCATTTGTTGAGTTATATTGCCCGTTTTCCAAGGATTTACTTGACCTCCAGAAGCATTTGC
>VTLG01005800.1_pt1 | contig 39115 bp, 59 predicted proteins | sample 4694571 | NCBI WGS metagenome assembly VTLG01 (sample SAMN12604809, study PRJNA352737) | marine metagenome | biome: ENVO:00000447; feature: ENVO:00000209|ENVO:00000569|ENVO:01000036; material: ENVO:00002151; isolation source: viral sequences binned using virsorter ... | reverse complement strand
AGGCATTTGTTTTTCTGTTATACAAGTATGCCAAACTTCTCTAAATACTTTTTCTGATGATGAATATGTTGGTGCTACTACCCATGCTCTTTTCTTTGGTTGTGTGATAACAAGTTCTATCTCTTTGGATGCACTTACAGATTTCCCCCAACGTCTACCACACACTGCCACTATAAACCTCGCATCTTTTGGTGGATAATGTAATCTTATTTGCCCTGGATGAGGCCTATAGTCTGTAAAGTTAAACCATTTTTGTTTAAATTTCTTTATTTCTGGTTTCAATATTATTTTTTTCTTGCTTTTTCCATTTTTTCTGCTATATTTAAATATATATATATATAATATAATATATATAATATAATATAAAACCCCCTAAAGGGGTTTTATATACTATATAGAGCTAAGATTGTTTTTTCTCTAATCTTTCTAACTCTTTTAACCATTTTTCTCTGGCTCCTTTGGATTGTCTACCACCTTTAAGTAAAGGTAATCCTACTTCATCTGCTCTTTTTCTAATTTGATAGGCACTTTGTTGTTTATGCTTAATTTGTGAATCTTTTAAAACCTTTATATAACTCTTATCTAATCTCTTTTGTTCTTTTCTAGCTCTCTTCCTAGGCTGATCATTACTCTTATCTCTTTTAGGTAACTCTATAGACTCTACATCTATTACTTTTTCAATATTCTCTAACACTTCTTTATTTTCATCTCCAATTTCAAAGAACTCTGCATTCTCTGCATTGTCTATATTTAGAAACTTCTCAAATGGACTCTCTATTTGTACTCTTACCTTGTTCTCTAGTTTACCAAAATGCTCTAATACTAAACGAGCAGCTTGAACATTTCCTGCTTTAGCCTCTTCAATCGTTGCTTTAATCACTGCAGGTAACTCTACTCCAGATATTTCCATATATCTTTTATATAACTGATCTACAAAGTTTACATTACCCATCCAATTATGTAAAGTTTTACGTTCTATATTTAATTTTTTAGATAATTCTGTATTGGAAATTGAAGGATTGGTTGCCATGATTTCTATGGCTAATAATTGAGCTTGACTATACTTTATAGGCTTATTTTCCACAACGTAAATTTACGTTTCTCTAACGTTAAAGTTGCAAGAACTATTTTTTGTACCTTTTTTCACGTTCTTTTTTGATAATTATGGGTTAGGTGGATACCCACTCCTCTGTAACAATTTCTCCCCCTATACCATAACATTTATAGAAGTAAAAAAACCTAAAATATTAAGCTCTGATCAGTGTTTCACCTAATAAACGTAAATGATAGAATTAACGTTAATTATAGTAAAATTCACGTTCTTAAATTAATGAGAGTATAGAGAAAACGTGTACTTTCTACACATCATAATCACATCAAAAAAATAAATGCTAGTAAATAATTATTATTTTGGAATTGTAAAAAATTATGCTTAATATATGGTTGCGATTCGAAATACTACGAAAATTATAGACGTTGAATAGATAGGTAAAAAAAACCTAGAAAGCTTATTGAAATATAGTATGGACTCTAGACTAGTATCAACGCTAGAAAAAACTAGAAAGCTCTAGAGAATCCACGATAGATAGAGAATTAGTTATCTTCAATCAAAGAAAGTGAGATTAATCATGACTAATAAGAAAGTAAATCCAATAACCGAAGTAATCAATCATTTCAAATTAACTAATGATAATAGAATAAAAGAAGAGCAAGTGAGAGAACATTTCTCATATGCTCTTAATAATGGCTATCTATCAATAGACAAAATAAATGATGTAGTTAGTGCTTTATATAGTAAAGAGTTATTAATAGAGCCTAAAGGTCGTTCTACATGGTCTCAATCAATGTTAGATTTTAATCTAGAGGTTGAGAAGATAGCAAGAGATTATGTAGACCGAAGACCCGAAGATTGCCGATTGTCAAAGAGTGGAAAAATCATATTCTTTGATAGAAATCAAAATGATAGAAGCTTCTCTTCTAATTTTGCTAATGAAACATTACGTGCAATGAATAGAAAGGCTTCCGAAAATAAAACTAAATTAGATACTACTAAATAGATATGAGAATATCATTTGAATTATCTAATAAAGTTTTGTCATTAATAATCGTTCTAGGATTAGCGTTAATTATAGGAATGCTAACCGATAATTACTATGTAATTAGAACGATATTTGGTTGGGATTATAATGGATTTTGGTTAGTTCTAGTTTCTATTTTATTTCTAAATATGAAAATAGAATTAATCGGTAAATCCTATAAAATGACCGAATACAAAAAAGTAAAGAATTCAAAGAGTGGTTTAATGCATTTTTTGAGTCCTTTATCATTAAGAAATAAGTAAATAATAAATAATAGATAATTAATTCTCTATCATAAATAATAGACCTCTCATTTTTTGAGAGGTTTTTTAGTACCTAGAAAATTTGAAAATATAGAGAAATAAGCACCTAAAATATTAAGGTCGGCAGCTAAATGATGCTATCTAGAACATATCAATTTATAGACCTTGAAAATTCTAGGAGCAATGAAAATGGCTATTTCGCAGTATATTTGAGTGTGCGAGGGTTAAAATTTCAGTATATGTATATGTCAGAGGGTAAAATTTCTAAACAAAAAAGAAAAAAGAAAGTGAGGTTCCAGGTGGACTACAAAGAAAATAAAATTAAATATTATAGTAAATATATAGGAAACGAAACATTCCTAGTTACTGTAAAATTTATATCAGATTTCAATGAAAAAATAACTATAAATAAGAAAGTATATGCAAGTAAAGATACAGAATTAAGCTACCTATCTGATCAGATTGATATACCTACTTATTATATAAAATAAAGAAAGTGAGGTTCTGTAAGATATGAAGTATTGCGAATATATTGAATTTGAGTATTGTGACATATGCCATAAAATAACAGATGAAAGGCAATTCTATGTAGTTTGTGAAACATATTTTATTTGCCATACCTGTTTCGATTATTATACTGATTTCGAAATTAGAGAAAAATTTGAAAAACAATAAGAAAGGAGTTCTGTAATGGGAGATATATTTAAATGTCGTTCCTGTGGAGAAAAATACGAACACATTATGTGTAGTGAAGATGATGTTAGTATCTGTCATTGGTGTGGTGATGATGAAAGTGAGGTTATAGATGGAACAAGCTAAATGGTCTGTGATGTCTGGTAAGCTGCAAGGTATACCAGCATTAAATACAGACACAACAAGCAATAAGTATTGCAAGGCAATGTCTAAGAAAAAAGACACTATCTGTAGTATGTGCTATTCCTGGAATATGCTAAAGACCTTTAGGAAAAATGCTGTACCTAGATTTAGAAAGAATAGCGAATACCTATCCTCAAAGGTTCACGATAAAGAATACCTACCTGATCCTCCTGGGCCTGTAAATAGATTTAATGGACATGGGGAAATCATAAACAAAAATCATCTAGAGAATTTACTTCGTATCTGTGAAAGTAATCCCAGAATGACGTTTTCTCTGTGGACAAAGAAACACAGGATGGTATCGCAGTATATTAGAGTTAGGGAGGGTCAAAAACCAAAGAACCTGATATTAATATATTCTAATGAATACCCAAATACAATAGCAAAACTTCCTTCTGGATTTGATAAAACATTTAATAATGTTACTACAGATTCAAAGGATATTAACTGTAATGAAAAATGTAAAGATTGTATGATGTGCTATACAATAAATGACAAGACAACTACAATAATAGAAAAGGTAAAATAAAATGGATAAAATATATGTAGACCAATTCGATATAGATAAAGGTGTTCCAGCTAATTGTGGAGAATGCCCTATAGCATTAGCTTTAGCTGCGCACTATAATGTTCCTGGACATATAGTTATAGTAGAATCTTATGACAGCATATATGTTGGGGAAACTAGAATAGTAGTTCACGATGATGATAAGCCTATAGTAGAAGCATTTATAGAAGACTTTGACTGTCAAGAAGCAGAAATACCTGAAGATGAATGGATTCTATATAGAAAATATACTATGAAGCCAATTAGCTTTAGATTTACAGAAGGGAAAGGCATATAATGAAAAGCACAATACAGAAGGTTGCTATTTTCTTTATTATGTCTATATATACTATAGTTTTTTGGTATATAGCATATTTAATATTCAAACTAATAACAAGTTAACAGAAAAAAAAAGAAAGGAGGCTATTATGCCTAATTGGTGTGAAAATAGTCTAGAAATAACTGCTGACGATAAGAAAGCAGTACAGAAGTTAAAAAAGTTAAAGAAAAAAGCTGTAAATAAACAAGATAAATACGAAGATGTTTTTTCTATGAGAAGGTTTGTTCCTGCTCCTAGAGATATAGGAGATAATTGGTACAGGTGGAATTGTGATAACTGGGGAACTAAATGGGATGTAAACGAACCTTTTATAGAAGAAGAGTGGTTTGACGATAAATATGGTGGACTGAAATATGGATTTTTTACTGCTTGGTCACCTCCAGAGGAGTTCGTAGAAAAACTTGGTAAACTATATCCAGAACTTAATTTCTTCCTAAGATATGAAGAGCCTGGAGTAGGTTATTCAGGAATATTGCGAATAATTAAAGGTGAGATTAGAACACAGAAAGTGATAGAATGGTATGACTAATCTAATCAACAGAAAAAAAGCATATAACATGATGCTTAATAGTAAAGGAAGATTCTTCTCTGTAGAATTCATTAAGAGAACTAATGGAGAACTTAGAAGAATGAATTGTAGGCTAGGTGTTAAAGGTCATCTGAAAGGTGGTTCTCTGAAATACAATGCTAAAGATAGAGGTCTTATCTGTGTATGGGATTCCAGAAAAAAACAATACAGAATGGTCAACCTAGAGACACTAGTATATTTAACTATGGAAGGGTTAAAATATGAAATCAAAATCTAAATGTTGGAGTCATCTGTGGCACATGGAAAACACAGAAGAAAATCGACAACTAATAAAAACACTCAACAAATCTATGAAAGCACACGATTCTAGACATAGGCTATATATAAGATATAGAAAACCTATAGAAGGAGAGAAATATGGTTGGGGTGGCTCTCTAGATTGTAAAAATGCTAGAACTTTCGCTGTTTATAAAAAGTTCACTAAAGCATATGGTGAAATGGTTAGTGACTATCGTTCTGCTGATTGGAAAAGGCAGATGAATAAAGATAGAGAAAGACGAAAAGTGTATGATAGAGCACATACAGAAGCTACAAACCTAATAAGTAACTGTGAATATCTTATAGATGTTCTAGAAAGGGGTAGAAATGCCTAAGTTAATATGGAATATAGATACAGAGTACAATCAATCTTCTATAAAAGTGGCTGCACAAGTAAAAATGGCTTATGTAGACTTTGAGAAAGATACAGTAGAGATTGTTACTAGTAAACCACTTAAGATAGAAACACTTAAAACCCTAGTATATGAATATGAAGAAAGTAAAAGAGCATATACTAAAGATAAACTAAACAAAAAGAAAGGGAGGTAGGCCATGTCTACAGAAAATAAACACACAATAATAACTCAATTAGAATCTATGCTAGATGAGTTACACGAAAATAGAACTATAGTAACAGAAGTTAAAGAGATACTAGGACTCAAGAAAAAATCAGAGATAGTAGATTATGTTACTAAGTTAAAAGATGGTGCTACTATAGGCCAACCTATAGATGTAGGGGATATAATGGATAAGGTAGATGAACTACTATCTGAACTAGAGGGTTGTGGGTTCTATGAAGCAAGGGATAATATAACCGAAGCTAGTGACAGAGTTGAGGAGATAGAATGCAATGTAGATAATGCAAAAGCTGGCCTAGAAGATGTAATTGTAGAATTGAGAGAAAGTTCTACACTACTAGAAGAAAGTGAGGAAAAATAATGGCTATAAAGAAACTAGAACAGAAAGACTTTGAAAAAGCAATGGATATGAAGTTAGATAGATTAATTGTAGAGCTTAAAGTCATTAGAAAAGCCTATGGTAACTTACCTATAGTCTATTCAATTGATGATGAGGGAAATGCATTCCATCCTGTAATATTCTCACCAACTTTAATGGAGTTAGATACAGATATGGAACTCGTTGACTACAAAGACCCAGAAAATCCTAATTGTATCTGTATTAACTAAATAAAGGAAGGAGAACTCTAGTGAAAGATAATAAAGATAAGAACCTATGTTCTAAAAGAACTCATTATGCTAATCCATATGAAATCTGGAAGGGTAGACACCCTCTAGGATTTGACATAGAATATAGAGTGCTAAAGAAATACCAAAAACCAAGTAAAGAAAAGGAAAATCCTCTAGCAAGGTGGCTCGTTGCTGCAAAAAGTGAGGCTACGTTTGGTACTTGGGAGTATGGAGATATGTATGTTAGAGAAATAACATCACATAGCACCAGGACTAAGTAGAAAATAAATTACCCTAGAGTCTAGCTGATCTAGGGTTTTTTATTACCCAAAATATATCCTTCTGGATATTTTTTTACAGATTGTCGTGCTGATCCTGCAGTATATTTCACTCTACTAGGGTTAAAAATTCCTGCAGTATATTTGAGACTCCTAGGGTTAAATTTTTTTTGAGATTTGTTGAGATTTTGTTTGGAATTGTCATTTTGTTCAATGTATTTTTATTGACTATGGAACAACCAAATATTGAAAAAATATACAACGATTACATTGATGAGAAACAACGACTTTTTCGTCAAGAATTAGACAAAAAGAAAGATGATAGTAAAAAGTATTATAGACCTAGTTCTACAGGTATGTGTTCAAGGAAAATATACTATGAGACTATACTGAGAGCCGATAAAACTAACGAGGCTACTCCTAGAGGGAAACGAATAATGAGACTTGGAACTGTCATACATAATGAGTTACAGAAAGCATTTGAATTTTTGAAAAAGAAAGGCTCTACTATATAATATATATAATATATATATATAAGTATATAATCAAAATACCCCTTAAAGGGTATTTTGAATAAATAAGAATAATATGGAAATAAAAGAAATATATATAGAAAAAGAATTAATTATAGATAAAATAAAGGTTAGAGGATTTGCAGACCTAATAGTTGAAATGGAAGATGGCTATATGTTTCTGTATGACTTTAAAAGTATAGGTAGTTACCCATACAAGATGAAGTTTGGGAGGAAGAAGGAGAGTAGCCCTCTAACACATGAGTTGCAACTAGCAACATATGGTATCGCTGTAAAAGAAGAATTTGGTAGGTTAGATGGTATGCAGCTAGTCTACTACAATAAAGATAATTCAAGAATCAAAGCTGTTGATATTGACCTGGACTTATTAAATGTTGCAGAGGATTTTTGGATAAGAAAAAGTCAAGAGCATATAGATGGATTGCCAATCCTAGAGGAAGGTGTATCACCTGTAATGGAATGGGAATGTAACTATTGTAATTTCAAGGATAGATGTGAAGAGGATTCTTTACAAGGAAAATAAGAAAGGATAGGTATGAAAGAAAATAAATTAGTTCCTAAAGATTTATTTAATAATATTAGGAAAAATCATAAGGTTATATCCGATGAAATAACTCCACCACCATATATTGAAAATCGTGAAGATGGATTTGATTATGTGGATGAAGGATATATGAGAGGGCAATTAAATAAGCATTTCCCTATATGGAGTTGGGAAATTAAAAAATATGAGGTGCTTGGTGATGTTGAGATTATTGTTCAAGGAAGATTGACAATTGTTGATGAAGGATTACCACGTTATTTTGATGCCATAGCATCCCATAGGATTGCAAAAAACCAAAAAGGGTATGTCAATATATCAAACAATCTAAAATCGGCTAACACAGATGCATTTAAGGTGGCAGTTAATAGGCTATGCAACATTGCAGATGATGTTTATCGTAAGCAACTTAAAGATTATACATTAAGTAAAGATCAGATTGATAAATTAGTAAAAGAAGTGGATGGTTTAGATGGTGATACAATACTAAAGATAGAAAGTGGAATTGAAGATATGACTATCCATGCAGAAAACTTTGATAAAGTGATAAATAAAATAAAAAAGATGAAGGAGAATAAAGATGGCAACAATTAATGACCTTGGGTTAGACTCTGTAACTAAGAATAGTTACTATGACCCATCACAAAACAGAGATGTTAGATTAATTTCAGATATGACATACCCTTGTCACATTAAAAGTGTAAAGAGTAATGAAGTATCTGTAAAAGGTAAATATAGAGCAAAAGTATTCAACCCTACACTTGAAATAGATAAAGAATGTTCTAATATGTCTTTCCAAGATGATAATGGCAATGAGGTTAGTGGTAGTTCTTTTGTTGGCAGAACATTGTATGGTAAGGGTGTATTCTTATTTCTAGAGCCAGAAGATGGAGATAAGTTTGAGTCGAATCCAGGTGGCAATGCAGGATACTTTGCATTCTGTGAGTCTATAGGGATAGAATGTCCAACTATAGAGATAGATGTAGATGGGGAAAAGAAAGAGGTGAAACAGCTACCAACATTGTCTGACAATGATTTAATTGGTAAGCCATTACTAGGCACAGTGTTCACCACAACATATAAAGATAAAGATGGAAATCAAAAATCAAGTCTGAAAGTTATGAAGTTCCAGAAATGGGAAGATGGCTCTGCTAAAGATTTTGATGATATACCATTTTAAGGGGGTATAGAATGAAGGAATACAAAATAAGGTTTTGGATGTTTATGTATAAATTGCTTAATCTTAGTCCTGAGTATGTTTGTAATAAATTAAACATATCAAGGGCAACTTTTTATAGATATAAGAAGAGATTAAGTGGTCAAATGGTTACAAAGAAGAGATAAAAAGGAAAGTCTTTGTTGCTGCGCCTGTAGTAAATACTACATGAAAGCACAATTTTATGATTGGTATGTAAGGCCTGAATTGTCATTTTTAAATGGTGAATATCATGGAATCTTATGCTACAAGTGTGCTGTAAGGGAAATAGGCAAGAAATATTTAAACGAATTATAGAGGTTAGGTTCTTTCTTTCATGTAACACCCTTCCAAACAAAGTTACAGAAATACTTTCTTTCCTAGCCTCTATATATTATAAATTATATGGAAAATATTAAAAAATCTAATTTTGTAGAGTGTAATGTAAGGAGTGGCTATAAAAAAGCTGCAGGGAATCGTTGGTATATATATAGATATCTAACAATGTCTCACATAGAGGAAAGAAATGCAAGAAACGCAGGAAAATATAAATAATTTAAACTTAAAATCTCTTAAGATATGTGTAGATAGTTTAATATGGATAGCAGAAAATAGTATTAATGATGCTATATCAATAAGAGCTAAAGAAACTATAATAGAGATTAATAGGATACAGAATTCACAATTAAATAGTGAATAAGTGAAGAGGTTCGTACAAGGATTGCCTGGCTAGAAGTTGCAGGAGTGTATACGTTTCTAAACCAAAGTAGAGAATCGCACAATTCTAATACTATGCACAGTATAAAAACTCTGTTATTTAAGGGGGGTTAATTCCCCCCTTAGTAATCTAAAGAAAGGATGTTGTATGGGATTTTTTAGTGAATTAGATATGGAATTAAGAAATAGAAAGGTTGCAAGGCCATTTGATACACCTGTCTATGCAAAGCATATTATTGAGTATTACAGGAAAGCGAGGGAGAATGAGCAAAATAAAAAATAAATGGGTCTCTTCTGCTAAAGTTGAATATATAGAGACACCAGATGATTTAAAATTATCAAAAGAAATGAAGAAAGACGAGATTAAGATTATAAAAGAGAAAATCATTAATTTAGAGTTACAATTGCACGAACTTAAAATGATTATATCAGAGCATCTTAATCTTACAATAAAATGAGGATGTTAGACTTGTTTAGTGGCATAGGTGGATTTGCTTATGCTGCTAGAGAGGTATTTGGAACTGATCTTGATATGGTTGGTTTCTGCGATATAGATGAGTATTGCTTTAAAGTTCTAGAAAAGAATTTTCCAGGAGTGCCTATATTTAATGATGTTCAAAAGTTAACAGGAGAAAATCTTGGTAGAGTGGATATGATATGTGGTGGCTTTCCATGTCAAGATATTTCTACAGCAGGGAAAGGATTAGGAATTGAAAAAGGAGAAAGGTCAGGTCTTTGGTCAGAATTCCATAGGCTCATTGGGGAATTACGACCCAGATTCACGATTATTGAAAACGTCTCAGCTCTCACTAGTAGAGGACTCAACATCGTACTTAGAGACCTTGCCGAAATCGGGTATGATGCAGAATGGCAATGTATTGGAGCAAACCAAGTTGGTGCTAGACATAAAAGAGACAGAATATGGATTGTTGCCTACCCCAGTAGCCTCAGATTACAATGCAAGAAGGAAAACGAAGAATTGGGCAGGGAACGACCTAGTGAGCAAGGTGGCAGAGATAGAATACAAAAGCGAGAGGGTGGCATATCTAAATCCAGATTGGGTGGAGTGGTTAATGGGATACCCAATTGGATACACGAGCCTAGAGGAATCCCAAGAGTAGATAAGAAAAAACCTAACAGAATAGATAGAATGAAAGCATTAGGTAATTCTATAGTTCCACAAATACCTGTGCTTATAATGAAAAGAATAAAGGAACTTAAAGAACAAGGATAAAGATGGAAGAATATATAGACCTTCCTATCTCAGAGGAAGGGGAGCAACACGTTCTAGGATGTGTTATAAATAATCCTAGTTATTATGTGGCAGTATCGCCATATATAAAGAAAGATACATTTTATATATCTACAAACAGAAGATTGTGGAATATAATATATAATATGAATAAAAATGAAGAGCCTATTAATTTAGTAACTATATGTGGAAGGCTAACACAAAATGATAAATCTTCAGGTTTAGATGCTTATTATGTATCAACTGTAACAGAAAGTATGGGTACTGAAAATACTTGTATTACTGCAGCTAAACAGATATATGAGAAATCATTACTAAGAAATGTTATTAGTTCTACAAAAAATATAATGAATTCTGCATATAAAAATAATAGAGATGTGTATTCTATGTTAGATAATACATATCAAAATATAGGAAACTTAATAGAATTAAGGCCATCGAAGGAATTTAAGATAAAAGATATACTAGATAACACATTAGAATCTATAGAAAATAGTGAGAGAAGCATTATAAAGACAGGGTTTAGTGGGTTTGATAAATTATCAGGTGGTCTCACTAGAGGAGAGATTTCTATAATAGGTGGTAGACCTGGGCATGGAAAAACTACAGCTATGGTAAATCTTGTATCTAACAGTATATCTAGGGGTCTTAGGGTCATAGTTTTTAATAGAGAGATGACCAATGTAGAGATGCTAAAGAAACTACTTGTCCTTGAAAGTGGTAAGCTATCTTACTTTAATATAAGGATGGGATTAGTTAATGATGTTGAAACATATGCAGAATTAAAGTCAACTAAAGAAATGATGGAGACTAAATACTCAGAAGAGAATTTTGCTATGTATGATAATGTAAATAACTTTGAAGAGGCAGCATCTATAATAAGAAAGTTTAAGCCAGATATAATATTTGATGACTATATCCAATTAATAGTTCCTGATAAAAATATATCAGAAAGAAGATTGCAATTGGAAAGAATAGTAAATGACTATAAGTGGTTAGTAAAGAAAACAAATTCAGTAGCAGTATTAGTATCACAATTAAATAGAGAGATTGAAAGAGGCAACTCTAGAGAGCCTAAGATGTCTGATCTTGCAGAAAGTGGTGCTATTGAGCAAGTTGCTGAGAATATAATGTTTGTGTATTATCCATATAAAAATGAAAAAGAAAGAAATAAATTTGGTAGTAACCAAATAAAGCTAATAGGGTCAAAGGTTAGATATGGAGTATCTGGCACTACAATATTAGGATTTGATGGAGATAAAGTTAAACTATATGAATCATTAGAGGAGATGAAAGTTGCAGGAAAATAAAAAAATATACTTAGGTGTAGACCCTGGAAAAAATGGTGGGTTTGCTATAATATATACAATAGATGGTAAGGTTGAAGATGTTATGGCAAAGAAATGTGGCAAGAATGCAGAAGAAATGGCACTAGATATGAAGGTTGTATTAAAGTCTAAGGAATATAACCAAATAGAGGGTGTTTTGGAGCTTGTACACTCATTCCCTGGACAAGGGGTAGTTTCTATGTTCTCCTTTGGGGAAAATTATGGAAAATGGAAAGGAGTTTTATCTACATTAGATATAAATTATAGGCTAGTAAGGCCACAGGAATGGATGAAATTCTATAATATACCAAAAACAAGTAAAAAGCATAGGAAAAAACATTTATACGACAAGGCTGCAGAATTGTTCCCACAATTAAAGATAACTTATGTTATAGCAGATGCATTATTAATAGCAAATTATTGTAAGGAGAATGAAAATGGACTATCTAGACCCATTCGAGAAAAGAAGAAAAGAAAATATAGCAGAAAAAATTCTAATAGATAAATACAAAGATGATGAAGATGTTCTGATCATAAAATATGGATTAGATTTATTACACGTTGATATGCCTATGAATTTATTCTGCAAAATATCAAATGTTATTAGAAAGACTCCTGATTATATAATGGTTGGGAAAAAGGGTAATGGAGCTTACTTTGTAGAGGCTAAAGGGTGTAAAATGTATTTAAAATTAAAATTAGAGGATTTGGCTGCATATAGCACATGGCATAGAACAATGAGTTCAGAAATGGATTTATTAATATTTGTTTATGACTCAAACACAAGGACAGATACATTTATTACTTTACATAGATTGAAATATTTGATAAACAAGCATAAGTATAAAGTAAAAGAATTTTTTGATAACAAAAAAAGATATTACGAAATTCCATATGCTGATATAAAAATATAATGGTAGAGGTGGGGGAGATAATGTGAAGGAGAATCGTAGAAACCTACACCTCCCCCTGTTCTACCATACTTCCCTAATCTTTAAATTTATAGTATAGGTGTTATAAGCCACTTGCTTAATATTTAGTGAGTTCATATCCCATCTACATATCGCAAATTGGTCAGGATTAGCATTATTTCCTGATGGCTGAAAGATGAATGGCAAACCTTGTGTCTTGTTCCATACTGCACTAAAGAAATCTTCTCCATCTAATACATTAGAATTAAAGTAAGCAGATTCTCCACCATCTGTATAATCTGTACTATCATAAGAACTAGCATTAGCTATATCAAATACTGTATTTCCAAGTGCATTTATAGGTAGGGTCTGTTTTGAGCTAAGATAACTGAAGGTCAAGTTCCAAACTCGCCTTCCACCCCTTGCACCTAATGTGGAAGCAACTGAACCATCCCCTAATTCCCAAGCACCAAGTTCACCCCACTTCGGAGTTCCATTATATCTCATATTAGTTAGAGTTGAGCCACCTTTTGTTTGTTGTGTGGTAATCCCATCTTGCTCTATAGACATTGTTAAGGATAAATCTGGACTATGACTAAAGTCAAAATATTTCCCATAACAAATTGAACCTATTTTTACATCTTCTACAAAGTTTAAATGGTCAGCAGATTCTCCAGTATAAAACTTTTCACCTATAATGTTTATACTAATCCCAGTTCTCTGTCCACTATCTGTGTCTGCATTGTCAAAAGTACATATTGAAAACCCATTATAATCAATAGCATCAATATCGCCAGAGTTCCAAACCCTCCAATTAATAACTTCTTCTTCTGTAACACCTGTATTATCTGTTCCATCATTATTAGTTTCTACATAAAAAAAGCCTTTAGCTGAAGCAAGATTATGCCCCAAAACTGCTACATAATTTGGAAAATCTTCATCACTAAATGCACCTGATTCAACCCTTACATAATTATGGTCTACATTTGTAGTGCCTTCAAAAGTTGTAACATTAGATGGGTTCAACCCAATTTTAGAAGCCCATAATTCATCAGAACCCCACTCAGGTGTTATATTATGTACCTCAAAAATGCCCATAGCCTTTGCCCATGAACCCCAATCTACATAAATTCTTGGTGTACTCACATTCATCATCCTTAATAACCTCCTGTGCTTGAACCACTTGTTCTAGGAGTTCTAGTTACACTAGTTCTTTTCCTAGTTGTAGTTCTTTTAATTTTTCCTTTAGAAATATTACCTTTAGCATCTTTTCTAAATATGTTTTTTGATTCTTTTGTATGTTTACTTAATGTCATAGCTTGACCATTACCATGTAAATGATATTCTCCGAAATAAGGTGTACCATCTTCTAAAAACCATTCACCCTGCTCTGTAAGTAAATTAACTTGATGTATAGATGTAGTTCTAGGAATAGAGCCTGTAACATAAGTACCATCATAATCTTCAGGGTATTGTGTGAAATCCTCGAATTTTGTATTTAAGCTACCCCAAAACCCCAATCCCTCTACTGTGGGATTTGCTCTGTACTCATTAAGTTCTCTATCAACTAACTTACAAGATAGGATTCTTAATTCTCCCTCGTAGGTAAATAATAGTTCAGGTTGTAAATCACCTAAATTAAATCCTATGATTCTTTTTTTATTATTCATCATAGACCAACTACTAGGAAGCTGTGATTCTGCTACAATATTACCTTTAAACCTAATATCAAAGGCAGCAAGGTTATTTGCACCCTCTAATCTAACTTCACCATTTCCATAATAAATTTTCATAATTATCCCTAACTATAATATCATATTAACCATAATAACAATATCTAAAACATCCAAAGTACCATCTCCATTTAAATCTACATTATAAAAATCATCATCACTAATACTTGATTGACCTAATACAGCAGAAACTAAACCCACAATATCAAGAATATTAACATCACCATCATTATTTAAATCACCTGTTGGTGGTTCATCATTTCCATTTTCTTCAGGTTCTACATATACTGCTTCTTGTATTCCTGCAACTATATCAATAGGAGGGTTATATCTAAATTTAATACCTTCATCTATTTCAGGAATTACTAATTTAATAACTGAATCATTAGTTAGTGTAATATCTATGGGGTTATTATCAATATCTACTGCTACAAAGGAATATCCACCACCATCTGATTCACTATTTCTATATACACCCATTAATGGAGCTTCTTCACTTTCATTTAAAATCCATATTTGTAAAATCCCATATTGTTGAGCAGTAGTATTTAATTGACTAGAAGGCAATAAGTCACCCCAAGATGAAATTTCAGAATAGCTACCATTTTCATATTCTATATACCAATTTTGAAAGCCAAATAATGCTTCAAGATTTTCTTGGTTATCAACATTCCCAACTATAAACTGTTCTTGGTCTGCAAATGTAAACTTAAATTGTTGTTCAGTTTGAGTTGGTGTAAATATCCTATCAAGCAAATCTGTATCTTCGTAAATAAGATTATCGCCTAAAAGTCCATAAACAATATTATGTAATTGTATTAGCTCTACTGAAACACTATCAATGTTTTTTTGTAGTGATGTGATATAAAATAATGGATATACTAATTGACCATTTAAATCTGATTCAGAAGTATAATCAACTCCATAAGCAGTTATGCCACCCAACAGTTCTTCAAACCTAATTAAATCACCTACTGCTAATCCTATATATTTTACTGGTAATTTTAACTTTAATATTAAATGTTGGTTTCTATAGTAATTGAATAATATTCCATTTAACTTTTTTGCAGTTCCTTCATCCCTAATGTAGGCAGATTCTAATTTACCTATATTGTCATCTGAATTTTCAAGTCCATAAAAATCTAAATGTAGGTCATCAGTAACACTAAATTCATCTTCTACCTTCTTTAAATAGCTTTTTTGAGCATAATCATAATAATAATCAACTTCATATTTAGAATAGAGTTGTTCAGGTTTAGTTTTGGAAAATGAATAATCTATAATTTCAGGTTCAGGTATTACCAATGCACCATCCACATCTTCAGAACCATAAATATCTACCTCTGTATAGCTTTCTTTAAGGCTATTAAATCTAAACTTACCATCATTTCCAAAATGTGGGAACATCAATGTACTTTTAGCAATATCTTCTATTAACTTTTTACTACTTATTTGTTTATCATGTACAGTAAAACCAAATCCCATATTTTCATGTGCATCAACTGCTTCACTATAATCTTCTTCATCAAAATCAGTATATCCCAACTCTGATTCTAATATATGTCTTATAATTGTGGCAGGATTCTGTGCTAATGTTCCATTTAATATCCTACCATTTACACTAGCATAATAATCTTTATCAAATATATTTGATGCTCGAACCTCTCGTAGCAAACTTATTTCATCTAATCCACCTGCACCTGATAGGTTTGGAGTTGTTAAGTTTAGAGTAACAGTTGCACTAGAGCCACTTGATGTAAATGATGATTTAAAATGTATAGCTGCGCCTGGCAAATCACTAGTTTGAGGGTTGTTCCCTGCACCATCCCAATGTTCTGAGCCTGCTGAATCCCAAGCTGTATCTACAAAATTTATTTGATGGTTAATGAGAGCATATTTGTCATAATTTGTACTCCCTGGGCCATAATTCTCTAGGTCTCCTAAAGAATGATAACCTTCATAATCGTTACTTAACTGACCAATATAATCAAATCCAGTTTGTGGATTTACATCATTATCAGTACTATTAGTATGTATAACATAACCATACTGAGGATTGTCTTGATAGTTATGGGGTAAAATCTCAGAGAAAATAGCTTCATTTAAAATCATACCTATTAGGTGAACAGAATCCCCTTCACTATTTAATTCTACAAAATCATAACTAGGGGTAAAATAAAATCCTAGTGTTAATAATAAAAACTCTGGTTGATATTGGTCTCCATTTGCTTGTTGTGTTCTGTAAATAGCTCTAAAATCAATATTCAAATAACCATCATTACTATCATATAATAAAATAATATCATCTTTATGCTGATAGCTTGTAATATCTGTTCCTACAAGATTATGAGTTCTACTTCCTGTCCAATCAATATAGTTACTATCTTGTGAACCATCAAAAATAGCATTTACAGAACCATCAGGGTTATCATAATCTTCAGTTGTAAGGGAAGAGTCCTCTCTATCATTAGATAGTGCTACTTGAAAATTCCTAGAATAATCTCTACATTTTAGATATACTTCTTGTTCTATGCCTTTTTCAGGAACTATAGATGTAACTGTTATTTGATTCCCATCTTCTTGATATTGGTCTGTTTTCACTACATTTATAAGATGTCCTACATCTACCCATAAAGAATAGTCAGTTTCATTAAAAATATTAGTAGAGCTTTGAAAGGAATCAATAGGCATATAATCAGCATTAAGTGTTCTATATAAATCACTAAAAACTAATGGGCTTTTATCAACATGACCATATACCATAGGAATAGGTTTATTTTTATATTTATCTAAAACACTTTCATCTGATGGTAATAATGTTTGTGGTAAATCTTTATGATTCTTTTCAGTTAAATCTTCTAATTCTATAGTAACTACATCAGTAGTATGTGATATTCTTCTTATTTGCCCTGTATATACTTTAGGGCAAAGAGTATCTAAATCTATATCAAAAGTATTAAAAGGTGTATAAAAAGATTCAAATTTACTTGGAATAGCTATTTTAGATTGAGGGGATTTCCAAAAAATACTAACAGTTCTATTTACCATAGAAGAAGTTTGAAGTAAGTCAGAAAACCTTGCACCTTCATATTCATAATTAGAAATAGATAGAGTAACAGATGATATTTTAAATCTTCTATTCTCTATATCTACAGATTGTTTAATTGAAGGGATATTCAATAGTAATGGTTGGAAATGTTTGTTTGTAGATGTAGTTGCATTCTCAGCAGACCAAGTATCTACAGATATATTATTAGTTGATATATACAGGTCATCAGGATTCAAAAAACTTGGATGTTCAATTATTACTAATGGAATTAAACTGGTATCTTTACCCTGTATGTCATTTAGAAAATTGGCAGGTAAGTTCATTAAGAAACTCCAAAGTCTGTACCCCTACGAGCAGCTTGTCTAATTGCTTCAGCTAAATCTGTCTCAACAAAGTCCTGTGTCATAACATTACCTGATACATTTACTGTTATACCACCTGCTACACCACCTTGGTTAATTCTATTCATAGCTTCTATACCTACAGATTTAACAGCATTTCTTGACATTACAAACTCACCCTGTTCTGCTTCTATCATAGTACCACCTTGAGAGTGTCTTTTGCCTCCAATATAACCACCTCTTTGGAATTTAGGTAATGGTGTTGACATAATAGCGTGTAATTGAATAGCACCCATAGTAGCTACAAGACCTGCAAGGTAAAGATTTGGTAAGGCATCACTTATAGCTGTAGCTATATTTATTCCTGCCTGTGCAATATTAGATGCTTTTTCAAACTTAGCAACTCGTTCTCTATCTTTAGCATATTTTTCGGTAATTTTATGCTCCATTGTTGCTCTTCGTTCAGCACTTGCATTTTCATATTTCTCTGTGCTTTTAAGAGCATCAATTTCATTTTGCATACGAGTATTTACTTTAGTACTCATAGCAGATGTCATATCTGAAAAAGATGTAAGTAATAATTTATGTGAACTTAAGGCAGCCTCGAATGCTTTTTTATCTCTATCTGCTTTCTTTTGGTCATAAAATTCATTTATTTCATCTATTGCTTGTAACCTATCCTTTTCATTGTCAATTCTATCCATTGCAGCAGCTATAACTTGAGCTCTTTCTATTTCTATTGCACCTACTCTATCTATATGCCTTTTTGTATAAAAGTCAGTTAGTATATCTTCAGACTCTTGGGTATAATTATGTTCAGACTCAATAAGTTTCCTATACATTACCATAACACCATCAACCCATTTAAAACCTTCATTTTCTATAAAATCTTTGTTTCTTTGTAATCCAGAAATTAAGAAATCTTCTCCTTCTCCCCCACCCCTCATTTGAATTAGTTTATCTTCTAATAAATCTATTTGATAGTTTAATCTTTTTATTTTTAACTCAGTTTCACCAGTTCGTTCTGTAGCTACAAACATTGATTTTCCATATTCTCTGCCAAGGCTTACAACTCCATGTTCAGTAGCTGCTAATTCTGCTTTAAGTTCTTGTAATTTTTTCTTAGGTAATTCAATTACTTGTGAAGCTATAGCTTCTTCAAAAGTTTCACCACCAACAAATTCCCTGGCAGCATCTGACATACTAGCTATTCCACCTACAAATGCTTTAGCCATAGGCATAAAATGTCTACCTATAGCAGCATTTAATCTAGAAACTGAATCTTGCATATTAGATACAGCTCCAATATATGTTTTTGATAATTTATCTGTAGAACCTACTATCCCAACTGTTGGTGCTTGTAGTGTTTCTATCAATGCCTTTCTAAATTCAGGAAGAGTAGTACTTTTTAAATCATCTATACCTTTGAAACTTTTAACTAATTGTAAAATACCTCTATCTCTAAGTACATCAGCAGCCCCAGCTCCACCTGCAAATGCCCTACCAAGAGCAGCTGCAGCCTCAACAACATCAACTCCCATAAATGCAGCCAAATCAGCAGTTATTTTTATATTCTTTTCTGCAGTTAAACCAAATGCCTCTAAACTAGCACCTGCCTCAACTACTCTCTCTAGTGTAAATGGTGTTGTAGCAGCAACTTGATTAAGTACTGCAAAAGATTTATTAGCTTTATCAACAGAACCCTTTAAAGAAACTAGCCTTGTTCTTAGTGCTTCAAATCTACCTTCTGTTTGAATAGCTCTTTTAATTTGAGTAAATAATGCTTTATTAACAATCCCTATAGCAAAGGCTGCAATAAGCATCTGCGCCCTAAGTTTAGCAAATGCACCTGTTAATATTCTTGTTTTTTGTCCATTCTTTTTTTGTTGATTTTCTTGCTTTTTAAATTTCTGTGTTAACTCATCTACTCCACCACCTAGCTTTTTATTAGATGTTTGGAGAGTATTAACACTTTTAGCTATATTTTTTATAACTTTCTCTAATCTTTCAAAGTCTTTTCTACTTGATGCTACTTTACTTGGCATTCTTTATTTCCTTAGTTTTAGTATCATAATATTTTTGCTCTAACTTTGCTAATGCATTTTTAATAACATAGAATTTACTTACCCATTTTTTTGACTGATCTTTATAGGAGCCAGGATATGCAGGAACACCTGACTCTTTGCAATATATATACTTAGATATGTCATCTTGGTGTTGTATATCAAGAACAGAATTAGGACAACAAAAAAAGGGTAGTTGGCTAGATACTGATGTCGCTATATCAAACTTATTACCCAATTTATTATTCTCCTTCACCTCTTTTATAAGCAATTTAATTACATCTAATACATCTTCTTTGTTATTAAATACCCTAGTAGGCCTATTACCATTAATGATTATAGGAATAGTGGCTTTGTATGGATAGATATGAAATTGACACCCATCACAATTTCCATCCATTAAAACATTAAGTTCTAATGTGAGGGTATCTATTCCCCCACTTCTTGATACTTTTGTATTTCCATAGTTAACTCATTCTTCTCAACTTCAGTTAACTCTTTTAATACAGAATCAATTGGGTATCCATTCTTGCCAACTTCAAACTTTTTAAAATCTCCACCTGCTATACCACGTCTAAGCCAGGCAGTCCTAGACTTAGACACTCCTACTATATGAGAAACCTCACCATCCTCATACTTAACAACAGGAATATCATTACAGAAATCAACTTCATCTAATGACATTTCCTTTAACTCTACTTTTTTCTTAGTAGATAACTCTACGATTTTTTTAGACATACTTACCTCTTATTTGTTATTAACAAGCAACCTCTACAACTGCAGTTGAACTTCCAACTGATTCTCCAAGAGCCTTAATTGATAAATCAAGCATCATAATATCACCTTCATTAAAAGAAACATTGGTTAATACTGATGAAGGAAAACTAATTCCAAAATTAGCATCTGCCATAGCATTTTGATGGTTTAATTTAGTTGCTCCTTGAGAAGCTCCTGTTGATTGGTTATTTAAAACTTGAAACATATCTTCAGTTAAATCATCATATTTAACTGTCATATCCATTGTAGCTGAAAATTCTGATGCTCTTGTGCATAATTCATACCCTGCTGAACTTAAACCATGAAAACTTGCAGGATTATCAAGTGTTAAGCTAAATGAATTTACAAGTAAATTGTTTACACCTGTAGCAACTCTATAAACAGGATCAGTCCAAGCACTCATCAAGTAATTGTTTGAACCTGCTGCTGAAAATGGTGTATCCACTGTAGTAGCAGCATCTGTTAAATCTTCAACAACTGAGCCTGTTTGGAATGTAGCAGAAAATTTAACTCTACCACCTTCTGTGCCAACATCACCATTTAAAGTTAAGTTTGTTACTACACAGTCTTTAAATGATAAATCTGCATCAGTGCCAAAAGCTGACTTAATTACAAGTGAAAGGGCAGTTCCTACTAAAGAGCTATCACCTGTACCTATTTGCTGAACAGCTCTACTAGTTAGAAATGAATATACTCCACTTGCAGCACCTTCTGCTTCTCCTATAATATTCTCTAATAACAAATCAAGCACATCTGTGGTAGCTGTTCCTGATATTGATATCTCTTTTACAGATGCTTTTACATCTTGGAAGAAATCAGTTTTTATTAAAACTCTACTACCATTTCTCACATCTAAACCTTGATTAGGGTTTAGAGATGGACTTCCTATTGAATCTACATCAATGGCGTGATAAGCATTGCCACCTGATGCCTCTATTGTGCCAAAAGCATCTTGTTCGGCTATTAAAACCTGAAACTCTTTTGGCGAATAAGCTGATGTTGAAATAGCCATTATTTATCTCCTTTTTTCTGTGTTTGTTTCTTAACTTGTTTTTTAACTTCTTCTACATAACCCCATGCAGGCTTTGGAACTTTTTCAACCTCTACCTGTTTTCCTGAATTAATATCTTTTACTAAATTCTCATCATAACCCCAATTCTTAAAGCACCACATTTTAGTTATTGGATTATCTTTATCTTTTAGCTTTACTTTCATATGTCTCCTAACCTGTATTTCCTAAATGTTGGCACTTATAAGTCCACTCAACCATATAGGTAGATTCTTCGTCATCTGTATTTAATTCTGTACTATCCAATCTACAATTAAAGGCTTTTGTTGTATCAGAAAGTGTCATACTAACATTATCGTGTATCAATGCCTCTATCCTAGAAACATACCTTAAAACATGGTCTAATGAGCCACCTTTAATATTCTGCGCACCTGAAAAAACATAAAAGAAGTTTATAGTAAATTCTCTAGTTTCAGAATTAATATTATACTCTAGTAGCTCACTACCTGCAGGGTCTAGCCTTAAATATTGACTACCTGCTTTATCATCTTCATTGCCTATATATACAGGTAATGCACCTTTAAACTCTGTTCTTAGGATATTCTGTAACTTATCTAGAATATTCTTCCAATTATTAGTAAAACTTATAGCCATAATTTATATATAATATCCTTTCTGTACAATTATAATCTGTATCGTGTATTATATCTTCTTGTTTTCCTAATAGAACGTGGTGACCCTATATTATCATCCATAGATTCTCCATGACCCCATACTTCAAGTTCCCACTCATCATTAGCTGTTGATACACTAGAGTCATTCTTACCTGCAAACCTTATTTGTAGTCCTCTACCTATTGATTGGTATTGACCATTGATTGTAACTGCATCTACTATCTTTGATGCCTTTAAACCATCGCCATCTGACTCATATACATCAAATTTACCAGTTCCAATAGCACCTCCTGTACTAACAATAATTTTTAATAAATCATATATACCTGTGTAGTTACCTCTAGTATCTACAATATGCAATCCATTTGCATTTTGTGGTGATTCAACTTCCCTAACTATACCTTTAGATGCATCACCTGATACATTGCCAGATAATCTAGTCTTACCTGAATTTAGCTGATCAATATTAAAATTAACTTCTTCCATTAATTGTGTTGCTAGTTCACTATTTGGATTATCAGAATTAACAAGAAAGAACCCTGATATAAGAGCAGTGGTTCTAACTATCAAATAATCATAATTACCTTCTTTGTCTTTAAACTGATCTCTTGGTAGATTAGCATCTAATCTAGCATCTAAATATCTACTTGCATCTGATAGAATTTGAGAAACCATAGTAGCAAATTCTTCCCCTACTTCCATTAATTTATCTAATGGGGTACTAGCTGAAAAATAATAAAGAACATCTTCAGCAGAATTGTAAAACCATTCTCCTTCAACATTTAAATCAGTATGCGCAGATTGAGCTGGGCCTAAATCTTCACCATCTACAAACAATTGACTTACTTTTCCACTATCGTGAGCAGCATACTTATCTGTAGATACTTCTATCCATCCATAAACAGGAGTTTTCTGGTCAAATTCATCTATTTGAGGAAATATTCTTTTTAATTCTGCGTGTGTGCAATATGTACTTGATGTTGCCATTATCTAATCCTTTTCAATTATTTAAAACTTTCAATTATAGGTCTTACTTTTTCCCACATCTCATCATCCTTTTTAGATTTTGTGGTTTTGACCATTAAGTCACCTACCATTAATAAGACTGGGATACCACCTTTTTTAAGAATCCATTTTCCTAGTAATACTTGTATCATCTTTTTTTACCTTTATTCTTTTTCTTTTTAGGCCTCCCAACCTTCTTACCATATGTACCTTTCCCTTTAGGCATTATCTTAATCCTATTATTTCTATTGTTGTGTTAATTTTACTATTACAGCTTCTTGCACCTATTTTAGTTAAAGAATTTGCATCAGTAGATTCATATTTATTACCACCACTATGAGCAGAACCATAATTAGCACTAACAACAAATTCAGCATTTGGAGGACAACCCTGTAAATCTAAAGAACCTGTCAAATAATTTATATTTCCTGAACAAGCACCTCTAATATTGCCATGCCCATCATCATAGAACATAGCACCTATATTTTGAACATCTTGTCCTGATTTATTATCTAATATCGTATCTTGTGGTAATCTAGCTGCTACTGGGTCTTCTAAAGCAGTTGCTGCAGGTATTCTTCCTACTGCTGCTGCATCAAATAATGATAAAGAATCTCCTGTATCAGTAAGAGCTATTGCAGAAGTTGATAAGTGTTGTCCTGAAGTAAACCTAACATCACCTCCAACTATTGCTACATAAACTCGTTTTTCGTAAAGATTCCCTGCTGTGTAATATTGAACATCTAAAGCATCTTGTATTTTCTGTATTAATCCATTCCGACCACCAAAGTTGCCATTACTAGAATCTGTTGTAACTGTTAAATCTTGGAACATAGTACCACCATCTACAGCAATATCTATTTTATAAGCAGTTGAAGCCACAAGACCTGTTTTTGAAGAAGAAGTTATGCCTGATAAGCCTAATTCCTGATACCCTGCTTGATAGAACTTGCCACTAACAGAACCTGCAACCACTCCTGCTGCTGCTCCTGTTGCAGTTCTTCCATACCCAAAGAAATTCATACATTTGAATTTGCCTGAAGAATCACTTTGAGAAACACTAAATTTATCAAAGTCTGCATGAGCATTAAAAAATGGTAATCTAATAGCTGTATTATTTGTATGGTCTGCTTTAGTGCTTCCATGCACTCCTCTATCTACTGTGAAAATTGTGCTAGTAAGAGAAACAATCCTGCAAATTTCATTATCTAATCTGATTAAATCATTCGCTTTGAACATATCTCCTGCTGCACCACCAGCACCATCATCAAAAGTTATTGTTGTATCATCATCATCTGCAAAACCTTCAGTAGTTAATGCACCACTAGCAACATACATATTGCTGTCAGGCACTTGATTGTCTAATGTATAAGCATTAGCACCTGCAAGTTGAGCACTTAATCCTAAAAATCTTTGATTTGGAATATAAATATAATCTCCTGCTGCTAAAAGATGGCTATCATAGTGAGCAGAACCCATAACATCAGTACCACTACTAACTGTCCAATCTCTACCTTGTATTAATACTTCAGCACCTACACTACCTGCATTTCTTATAATTAAACTTTTAACATCTCTTAAACTATTTGCACTTACACTTGATGCACCTGCTAATAGTTGTAAAAAACTATCTGAATTATCTACTTCAGTTCTAACATTTATTACTTCATTATAGCTACCTGACTTTGAAGCAGTTAATGTATCTCCTCTATCTGTTGTTATTGATGTTGTTGTTGTAAAATTTGGCATAAATTTCTCCTATCTCATGTGATACACTAATTGTAATTGTACTGATAAATCTGAATTTGTTCCATCTTGGCTAACGAAAGCCATAATTGCTCTACCTGCATCTACATTTGCAGATGATACTGTTAAACTTTGATAATATGCTTGTTCATAACCTGCACTTGTTATTGTAGCAGGACTAACACAAGTTTCAACTCCACCTTGTAAATCTCCACCTAAAGCTCCATTTGCTGTATTAATTGCATAATCCATAATACTAAACTTTACTACATCTCCAGTTGCTGCACTAGAACCAAACCAAACATGGCAACTATCTATTGTGATATTGAATGGAACATACCAAAATAGTCCTACAACATCATCTCCTGTTGTTGATATTTGATATAATGTAACTGGAGTTGAGCCTGTTCCAAATGTAATAGGTGGTATTGTTCTTCCACCACCTCCTAATGATAAAGCTGTCCATGTATCAGCAATAGAAGGAAGTGATGCTGCAGAAAGCACATACCAATCTTTTATATTTGTATTAGCATAATGTTGTCCTATACCAAGCTTAACTACATCATTTGTAGAATCTACTGTTAATAAGGCATTAGAATCTTTATCAGTTACTCTAAATAATAATGAATTATCATTATCTTGTGGTCTTACAACTAAAGAATCATCTGATAGTGATATAGCAGATGCAGTTCCTTCACCATCAGTAATATTCCTTGTAGTTGCATCAATCCCATTATCATCAGATGACGATTTAAGCAAACTTTTATATGTACTCGCTAATGTTTTTCCTGTTAAACTCATTCTGAAGCTCCTAATGGTTTATTTCCATCAAATTTAAAAACTATTGTTGCAACTGTATCATTATGGCTACTTGTTGGGTCAAATGAAATAGCTATTATTTGTCCTGCTACAAGTTGTGAATTTTCAGTTGTAAAGTCAAACTTATATGCAGTATCATCTGCTGTCATAAGTACTGTTACTGTTGTACTTGCTGTTGTATTTGGAGCTTCAGTACCTGCACTTGAAATATGAAGTCCTACAACTGAACTACCACAAGCTGCTTCACTTCTAACTATTACATAACTCAATTCACCATCAAATGGAGCAACAAAAGAAACAAATTCATTATTAGATGCTGTTGTTGTTTTTTCAATAATATATCCATTTAAAGGCATATATATTAAACCAGTAGAACCAACCCAACCTGTATTTATAATATGAATAAAGTTACTATCTGCAAAACTCCCACCTTTAATCTCACCTGTAACTTCTAAATCCCCAGTTATTCTAGCACCATTACTTTTAGAAGAAAGCTCAAGGGAGGATAATTCCTCCCCTGACTTTAGAGGTTTGAGGTGAGTGTCTAATTGTAAGTCTGAAGTTAAGTTAGCCATCACTCCTTAATCCTTTGATAAATCCTCTAACACAAGCACCTATCGTATTGTCTACTAAGTCTATAAACCAAGGTTCTATAGTTCTATTCCATATACCTTTAGTTATAGACCAACTAGATAGTCCTAATGTCATAGCCTTACCTAGTCCATAAAAAAATGTTTCCACTATAGCACATATCTTTTCATTAGGAACTTTTTTAAGAACCCAAAGAACAATACCTGCTGTTCCACCACCTAATAATAAACTTGAATTACTTGTTATTGTTGACAAAAAATCCATATTATATCTCCTTTTTAATTTTTATTATAAAATATATAATTGTTAATATTCCTCCAATTACAGCAACTACATCAGGGAGGATTCCTAGACTTATAGTAGTTGCACTTAAAATACCTATACTTGTTGTTTTTAAAGTATCTGTCATTAGTCCTTCTTCTCCCACTTAGAAAGGTCTAGCATTTGCAATGGTTTCTCTATAATGTAATCTTTTAACTTATCGTTTTGAATTGCCATTTTATTCCCTGATCTTACATATGGTTTCCCATTTGCCATGCCAACCTCATATATAAAAAAAATTGTTTTAAATATCCCTACTCTAACCACCCTAGCAGGTCTATCATTTATTATAATAACGTCATCTGTATTTAAATCATCTCCCCAGAAAACTTTAAAAGATTCTACACAGGATTCAATTGCAGACCGAAACAATAATACTGCAAATCCTGCTATGAACATCCATCCATAGTTCCCTATAAGAGACTCCATTGAACTTTGAACTTGCTCTTGCATTATTTATTTCCATCTATAATCTCACCCCATAGGGATGTTTTTCCATTAATCACTTGAATGACGTGTACTGTAAAATAACCATTCTGGAAGAAATCTACAATAGAAAAAGCATGGCTCCAGTTATGTTTTCTATTTCCTAGCCATTCATTTGTTTCATCACTCATATCTTTTAAGCATCCAATAGACCATGCAGACTTAACACCATCCATATGTGTAAGACTAGATTGCTGTAAGTCGTGATGATGTCCATACATTATATTACAACCTAGCTTGGTTAAATGATTCCTAGCATGATGCATACTTGCAAAATGATGCCCATGATAAAAATATAACTTTCCTACTTTTAAATATTTCCCAATAGGATGGTAAGAGTATCCCCTATCTTTCAATCTAACTACATTTTTAAATGTATAATTTAAATATGGATGCTCTTCTGTAAACCTATTCATCCAATCATCATGATTTCCTTCTGTGATATGCTTATTATTGCAATTAACTTTATCTAATGACTCATCAATCTGATCCATACCTTTATTTACATCTATTATATCTTTTTCAATATATGGTAATTGATACTCTAAAGGAGGTCTTTTCTTTTTTTTCCACTTCCAGTAACTAGCACCTTCCCACTCACCAACATCACCCAAATCAATATATATATCAGGCTTAACTATTTCTATTGCTCGACATACAACATTAATTGCTGGGATATCAGCCAAAGGAAAGTGTTTGTCAGGAGTAACAATAGCTCTCTTGACAGGAGTTCTTCCCATATATTCTCCTTATTCGTATAAGTTAGAATCTATGAAATGTTTTACTGTGCCTTTGCCTAATTCTGTATTATATACACGTTTCCAGTATTTCGCTTGTGCTTCGAGATTATCCCAAGATGGGATTTGCTTTGAATCTCTTCTGTATTTCAATCTACAAAATGCTGCCTGTACAGATATATTAGATAATAAAGAAAACTCAATTTCTTTATCATTATTCCAAATTAAACCTATAGACTCTAACGATTTTTTAATTTCAGGTCTATAGTTAACGTAGTTAACCATAGTGTCTTTTGCTGTTGCTAACTCAACTTGCCAAAAACCAATTGCTGGGCCTTTATATTGCCTTAAATCCCTATATCCAGATTCTGCCCAACCAGTTCTCATGATCAGTGTGAGTGCATCATCACTATACATATCTAATCTATATAGTGTTTCTTCTACGATTTCTTTTATATTTGCTATCAATCTTGGCTTTGACATTCTGAATTAGTTTCTTCTTCAGCATCCTTTAGTTGAAGTAAAACTTCAATAGCACCTTGACATTTTAAAGCCATCTTACTAAAATGTTCTGCATTTTGCTGATAATCTTTAAGTTGAGTTTGTAATACCTCTAATGAAGAATCAACTGTTGGTTTATCTTCAATTTTATCTTCTACTTTTTCCATTACATTGTTATCAAACTTTTTAGTTTTAGTTTTAGCCATGATTTCTCCTATAAGGCATTAATGTCAGTTATAATTGCAGTTAGTCCTGCAATCCTAGCCTCAATAGCAGACTTTTCAGCTTCTAATCTAGCTTTTTCACTTTCGTAATCACTTACTCTAACTTCACTTACTGAATCATCAGCAGCTACACCTGTAGATGAATCATATCTCTTTTCAGTTAAGTTTATTATTTCAGCTCCTTCAGAATCAGTACCTTTAGCAAAGCTAACCTTTGATGCTGATTTTAATGAACTATAGTTTTCTGGTCGCATTTATTTACTCCTTATTAATTATTAATTTTAGTCTTGTCCTGCATATTCTACACATACTCTTATTTTTGGTGGGTCGCTTGGATTAGTATCTCCACCTTCATGATTCCCATCTGCAAAGGCTACATATATATAATAATCTCTATCATTTAAATCTATACCTGATAAATCAGTATTTGCATAAGATGATTTTATAATAGCTCCATCAGTTCCATCATCAGCTTTTATATCCATAGCAGCACTATCTCCTGCTGAACTATAAGTAGTATTACTTCCTGTCCCTGCTCCCAATATTTCTATCATATTACTTAAAGCTTGATTATCTACTCCTGTACTTTCACTTGCAAGTACAATATTATATAAAGCATTATTAGAATCGCTTAATTCTATTACAGTAGCAGTTACAGATTTTATAACAGAATATTGAGGTATTTTACCTATTGGGTCAGCATGACCAGGGTCGCCTGTAGCAGTACCACCAAAAGTACATTCAACTGTCCTTGAATAGAATTGAAATCCACCATGATAACCAACTCTAGTTTCATAATTATATGTAGGTTTAGCAGAATACCCTAATCCTGTTTGACCATGTTGAGCAGCAGTACCATCAGAAGCATATCCAATAAATGTATTATAACCACCAGTAGAAATAGTATCTCCTGCAGCATATCCAACACCTACATTATAATCACCAGATGTAACAGCAACTAATGCACTATTTCCTAGACCTGCATTATAATTACCATCAGTTCCTATTGCATTACCTGAACTTTTACCAACAAAAGTATTACCTGTTGCATTATTACTACCATCAGTACCTTGTCCTGCATAATTACCCAAAAAGACATTATCAGTACCATTATCAAGATTAAGACCTGAACCATAGCCAACTGATACATTATGCCCTGCACCATTAATTCCTGTCAAACTTGTTAAAGCAGATGTTCCTATTGCTATATTATAGTCATCATCTACTGCTGCATCTAAAGCCTCGTAACCAATAGCTATATTTTCTGTACCTGTAGTTAATTGTAACCCTGCATTATATCCAATCCCTATATTAACACCACTAGTAATATCCTCAAGAGCAAGAGTACCAATAGCTATATTTTCATCTGCTGTAACTGTACCTGTACCCATAGCACCTTTACCTATCGCTATGGTATTCTCACAAGTATTAGCAGCTGCATCTAAAGTATTAGAACCAATAGCTATACAATTTACTTGACCATCTGCTTCAGTACCACCCATTAAGGCTTGAAATCCAATAGCAATATTGTAGTCATAATTATTATCATTTGCTGTACTCATTGCTTCATGCCCTATAGCTATATTATAATCTTCACCTGCATCGGCTGCATCTAAAGCATTTAATCCAATAGCAATATTTCCACTACCAGTAGTAATTGACCCTAAAGCACCTGCCCCTAAAGCTACATTGTAAGCACCAGTAGTAATAGTATCTGCTGCTCCATATCCAATAAGAGTATTGTAATTACCTGTTGTTAATGTACCTCCTGCATGATAACCTACACAGGTACTACCTAATGAGGTTACAGCATCAGTATCGTCTGTACCTGAAGAATTACCACCAAGAGTATTACGACCAAAAGCAGTACAATATGAAGCTGTATTATCTGCAAGAGCATCACTTTCACCACCACTCATAGCACCATATCCAACCATAGTATTCCCAACTCTAGCAACAGCTCCTCCTAAATATCTACCTGCATTATAACCTATGGCTACTGCAGCACTAGTTCTTGCAGAACCACCAGTAGGGGCATAAGCTTCAAGTGCATTAGCTCCAATAGCTATAGTAGCATCAGCATCATCTTCATTTGCAACTAATAATGCTCCATATCCAACAACAACACAATCATCAACATCTTGAGCTGCACCCATAGAATTAGTTCCAATTGCTATATTCTTACCTCCTGTTGTAAGAGCATCTCCTGCTTTATGTCCTACAGCAACATTGTCATTACCTGTAGAAATAAGTTTTAAAGCACCATATCCAACAGCAACACCTTGGTCTGCTGTTATTGCTGTAGATGTACCAGTTTCACCACCAAAAGCCTTCCAACCCACAGCAGTATTATAAAGAGCAGTATTATTAGTTGCAGTAGTATGACCACCACCATGAGCAAGATAACCAATAGATGTAATACCCTTATTTCCTGCACCTGCAACACCTAAATATCTTGCAGAATGATAACCAACAGCAGTTATAGCACAAGCTGATGCACTTCCTGATGCAGGAGCTAAACTATAAGCTGCCCCTCTACCAATAGCAACAGACCTATCAGCAGCTACATGGTTTGCTTGGTATAAAGCAGCATATCCAATACCTACCAAATCATCCACATCTACAGCATTATATGCTGTACTTGAACCAATAGCTGTATTACCACTACCTGTAAGAACCCTTCCTGCGTAAGAACCGATAGCTGTATTGAAATCAGTAGTTGCAACATCAGGTAAGGCTGATTCACCAATAGCTGTATTATTAGCTCCTGAAGTAACAGATTCTAATGTAGCATTACCTACACTAACATTATTACCACCTGTAGTAATTGCAATTTGAGAAGAATGACCAACAGCAACATTATAAGCTGCTCCTGCTGTTGTACTAGCACCACCTACCATAGCTGAATGACCAATAGCTACACAACCAGTAAGAGCTACAGCTGCAGGTATTGCTGACATTGCATTATAACCCATTGCTACATTTTGAGTTGCTGTAGTAGCAGTATCTAAAGCCTTATATCCAAAAGAACTATTAGTAGCACCAGTAGTTATATTATTTTGTGCTTTATATCCAATAGCAATATTACCATCACCAGTAGTTAAAGAAGTTAATGCTCCTGTACCAATAGCTATATTATTTTGAGCTGCTGTCGTTGTAGAGTTTAAAGCATTCCTACCAATCGCTATATTATCAGTATCATCTGAATCAAATAAAGTTCCTGCATCTGGCCCAATCGCTATACTATCTGTACCACCATCAATCCTTATTCTACTACTTACCGAACTTACTATTCCACTTATCATATTATACCTCCACGATTCTTACTGAACCAGTAGTTGTTGAATTAGAAATATAGTGGAAATAAACTGCAGTAGGTAATCCTCTAGGTACTACTAGAAATGTTAATGCTAGAGCAGGTAATATCATATCATTATCATCACTTACATCAATATCTTGTGTTGAGCCTGTAGCAAATCTAAACCTAATATCAACATCTGCATAAATACCTAATTGTGCTGTTGTATCTGCTACTGTGAAATGTGTTGTATTTGCATCGGATGCTACTGAACCTGCTGTTCCTTTTGTGGCTACTGACCATTGACCACCTGAACCACCTGAAATGTTTAGTGCTTGTTGAACACTATGTTTGTGTATGTCTGCCATAATTTTCTTCCTCTCTAAAGTTTATGGTTACTGTGAATGAGCCATTCATCGTAATTTATTTTTTATTTTTTTTACCAAAAATCCTATCGTATCCTTCTTTATATTTTTCATCACATTGGTATGTAAATCTAGGAAAGTCTCCTTTTCCACTTTTATTTATACCTAATTGGCTTCCATTAAATTTGCCAACTTTACCTGATCTTAACTGTTCACCTAAATCTTTCACTTCTTTTCAACCTTTTTTTTAGGCTTTGCTTTTGCTTTAGGTTTTGCTTTAGGCTTAGGTTGCTCAAAAAGAGAACCCTTTGGGTTTCTTTTATCTAAAACTTGAACATATCCATTAGCTTTTAATTCCTTAACTTGACGAATTACATCTCTATCACCATTATCATCGCCAATCCTTTTAATTCTTTTATCTTTTTTATACCAATATTGTGCCATTGTATCTCCAGTTTACATATGGGGGCAGTTGCCCACCCCCATACAATTAAAAGGTTAAGTTTAGTTATTAACCCATCTGTATCCTCGTTTGTTAGAGGCACTATCAAGTAACTTGCAACCATATATTGTATCAGCTACAACTTTAGTACCAAGGGCATCAACTGAATATTCAGCTTGTACTCTTACATTTTGTTGTACTGCACATACAGCAGCAGACTTATGGAAAATAGCACCATTACATACTGAGCCACCTGTGTCAATGGTATTAGACATATAGACATTTATACCAAATAATCTGCCCATAAATCCTTTTGTTCCACCTTGATTTAAGATAGAACCATCACCACTTGCATCTGCTCTCCAAAAGTTTTTAGAGATTCCTGCACCTGGGTCAAGGATATCTGCCATCATAGTTGGATTAACAACCATAGAGCAACTTCCATCCATATAAGGCACATCATTTTCACCTAAACTAGCCAATGCTGCTTGAAAATCATCACTAGAAAGATTATCATCACCACTTCCAAGTGCTACACTTACATTAAGGCCATCAAGTTCACCCCAAATATCTGTATCTAAAGCTCTTGCTAGAGCTTCACCAAACATCTGTGTGTATTTTGCTACTAAATCAGCATTTGATTGAATTTGAAGTAAATCTTCAAAAAGCATAGCATTATATTTATGCTTATCTATTGCTAACTGAGTTACTGTTGTAGCAGTTGCATCATAAGTTACTAAAGTATTAATTGCTTTATCTGATGATGCTTTTAAATCAATTTGTGGGATATTAACTGTATCCCCATGCGATTTTACTAAAGAAGAATAATCTTCAATTAAATTCTTGAAAACTGTTCCCCTTTCAAAATATCTATAAATGCCATCACTCCACAGCTCTGGTACAAAATCATCTGCACTTGTAGTTGTGTGAGCAGCACCTAACATTCCACCTGTTATAGCCATTACTTACTCCTTCTCCCTATTGGGAATTAATTTTTATTTTTAGCAGAGGCTACAATCTGATCCCAATTAGCTCGTCTTTCTTTATCATCCATTTTAGTCCAATCATCAGGCAGGCTAGAATTAATATTCCTTGATTGCCCTGGAGAATGTTGAGGATTAACTGGTTTAGATTCCTCTAGCTTTGAAACGATATATTCTAAAGTTTTTAGACTCTCTGTCTGTAAACTTTCTCTATCTTCCTCTGGCAGCTTTGAGAGTAATGATTCTCTATGATTAGTTTCATAAGATTCCCATCTTTCTTTATAAGGTGCAACTTCATCAAGCTGTTTTTGTAGACTTTCAGATAATTCCTGAAATTTCTCTTGCTTTTTAAGTTGTTTCACCTTTTGGGTTTCCTGTGATTTTGTATAGTCTTGAATCTTTACTTCTGAGTCCTGCGCTCTCTTGCGAAGTTTTTTTGCATTCTGTACTTCATCAAGATAGAGTGATTTGTAATCCACATTAGCATCTTCCTGTGCTACTGGTTGTTCGTTCTGAACATCTTTTTGCTCTTGTCCTTCTGACATGATTACTCCTTTTTACGATTTTTGGGTTAAATTACCTGCAAGAAAATAACACAGAAAAGATATATATTGCAATATTTAAGTAATCCCCATGAAATCTATTTTATGACCTATAAACTCTTCTATATCCATAATTGTTGACATAGGTATTGGTTGTTCAGTCTCATATGACTCTATCTCCATGTCTTGATGGGGTGGCCTTAGGCTATCTTTAAGCATTCTTTCTAATTTAACTAATCTTAATATTAACATCCTTAATTCTTTATTGCTCACGTTAAGCTCCCAACTCTCTATACATTTTTTCTACAATCTTACTAAAATTAACCCCTAGCTGCTTGTCTCTTACTTTACTATATTTCGTTCCATCAGGTTCATATGTTTTTGGTACAAATAGGTGTGGCCTAGCTTTCTTCTGACCCCTACCTTCATGTAATAAATTAGAATATCCATCTTCACCTCCAACATCACGACTACTTTTAGATGCATACCATGGTCTAGTCATACCTACATTCTTTATATTCACTGATTTTTCTTTCTTATCCCATTTAGCTCTAATATTATTAACTAGTTTGCCACTACGAACAAGATTGGGTTGACTACCATATCCTTGACTTGCTTTTTCCTTTTTAGAACTTGGTGTTAGTGACCAAGCAGATTTATTGGAACGATTTTGATATGGCTCTTTACCACTTAATATACTTTCCTTGATAGATGTTTGTACTCCATCTGCCCAGGATTCTCCAAATTTATCCCACTCTTGTCTAACTACCTTTAAGACAGCTCGTTCAAACTCTTTCCCAGTAATATTTCTAATTATTAGGTCACTTCTAGCCATCTGATACCTCTACATCAGAAACTTCATTGTTCAATCTTTTCTTTGCCTCTTCTATAGTGATATCTCCTTTCCTTTTTTGTAATAACTCTTCTCTAGATGTAAAGCCTTTATCTAGGTCAAACTGCTCTTTAGCTATTTGGTCTTGAACTGATGTAGGATAATCAAATTCTTCAAATTCAATAGAAAAATTATTTGGAATAGAAATATTATTAAAAGATGCAATATCTTTTTCTAATGTATAGAGACTATGCTCTAACATTCTATAATTTTCTATATCATCTGTATAATCTGCTAAATGCTCAAAATCTTTAATTCTTAAAGCTATACCAGAAGATGGCCTGTCGGCACTACTATCGAATGTGACAAACATATGCTTTGATTGAGCTAAAAGTTCTAATTGAAATTTAACTACATCAATCGCATCTTTAAAATTCCCTTGTGGGGATGTTATACCAAAACTACCCCCCTCTGGTATATTTATAATTTGGTCTGGCCCAACTCTTTGTATCGGTTGATCAGCATACACCCCTGTAGCATACATTTGACCTACCATTTGGAGATGCAATCCATATTGTATATTGAACATTGTAATGTTAACGTGTTCATTAATATTACATATATCGGTAGAACCTTCTCCAATAAAATCATCAATTTGTTCTGAATCTCTAGAGAATATAAATGGTATTCTTCCATATGGGTTAGCCTCTTCAAATATAATATTTCCCTTCCCATCATACTTAACGTGAGACTCTCTATCCCATGCTTCAAATATAACTGGCTCAACATAACTAACGTCATCTGTTGGGAGAAGGATAGGATAGACTATAGCTATTGGATTATATGGGTCGTTATCATCAAAAAAGGCATCAAAATAATAAATAGGTCTATGGTCTAAGAAAGAACCACTTTCATCTTCTTGATAAAATACTTGAATAGCTATAGTACCAATAAGATTTGTCATTTTTTCTATATGCTTCATCCTAACATCTTTAAATCTAGTTAATTCATTATATGATTTATTTATATTTGAATTAAATGTTCTTTTTGGAGCTTTATTATATACTCTTGACATTTTATCAATAAATTTTCTAGTAATATTGATTTTATAAGGTGGTAAGTCAGAAAATGTTTGACTATCAAAATATTTACTCCAATAATATTCTGTATTTGTTCCTGTGTAGTAATTCAAGAGTTTTTCTACCTCTCTTCTTCTACCCCTAGATTTTTGTGCTTTAAAGTCTTTTATTGATTCTCTGATTATATCTTCTATGTAGCTCATCCTTACCCCTTTTTGAAAATTCTAATTTATTATTCCTAATAGGAAACCTATTTATAAAAAAATATCTTAGACTATCTGTCCCATGGTCGTGATAACCATCTTTTATAGGTAGTAGTTTTAAATCTGAACCCTCTTTATGCTCTGGATACCTATAGCTTTCTAAATCTTCACATATCCCAATACATTTATTATTTACATGAAGCCTTGTTTCTCCATCAGCATTCTCTATAAAATTCCTTACATGGGATATCCCTGAGTTAATATCTCTACTAACTCTGTCTCTAACAGAGAAAATAGATATGCCTAATTTACGAAAAATTTCCATATCTCCCAAGCCTGTTTGTCCCTGAACGTTTTTTCCTGCAGGGTCACCGAAGTATTGTTGGACTCTGTAAGGCTTATTTTTTACTCTTCTTGCTAGTTCATCTGTCTTAATATTAGTCTCGTGCAATATCTCGTCAATGATATTAATGTGCCACTCACCTTTTTGGCGATATGTCTGCATCCATAAAACAGCAGGCATCCTATAACCGAAATCGATACTACAATATGTAGGCAACATAGGGTCGTAGCCAATGCTACCCATATGAACATTCCTATCAAAAGGGTACACCCTTCCTGCAAATGTTGTAAAAAGAGCCTCATATTCTTGTTCAAATATTTCAATTGACATATTTCTTTTAGCTTCGAGTAAATCTTCATCTTTTTCTCCTTTTGGATAGGCATAACTATTTTCCCACGATGGACTTCTGAAAGAATACCATTCTTCATCTTCAAACCCTCTAAGATATAGTTCGTGTACCCAATTATATCCTTCAGGAGTTGTTATAAATATTGCCTTTCCCTTTCTATCTGATAGTGTGGGTCTTAGATACATCTCCCACGTTCTTTTCTTTTGTTTTGCAGCTTCATCAAGTACAAGTAAGTCTAGGCCTTCACCAACTAGACTAGGTGGATTGTCTGCAGACTTTGCTTCAAATACACTACCCCACTCAAACTCAATATACATATCTTTATATGATGCACGTCTTGTAGGCATTTGTTTTTCTGTTATACAAGTATGCCAAACTTCTCTAAATACTTTTTCTGATGATGAATATGTTGGTGCTACTACCCATGCTCTTTTCTTTGGTTGTGTGATAACAAGTTCTATTTCTTTGGATGCACTTACAGATTTCCCCCAACGTCTACCACACACTGCTACTATAAACCTTGAATCTTTTGGTGGATAATGTAATCTCATTTGCCCTGGATGAGGCCTATAGTCTGTAAAATTAAACCATTTTTGTTTAAATTTCTTAATTTCTGGCTTCAATATTATTTTTATAATCCACAATGTCCATCACATTCATTATCAAACATATCTATTTGATTCTCATCAAAATCTATTTCATCAATAGGCTTACAACTTCTATGTAAGTATAGCTTATCAGATTCTCCCCTTTGACTACTATCTCTTATCGCCTTATCTACACTTAAAATAATTTCCCAAGCTAAATCATTTTCTTTTTTCATATCTTTCCACATACTATTTGAATGATAAGGACAAAAAACACAAGCTGATTTAACTGGTATTGGAAAACCATTTTTTTCCATAAAATATCTGCAATCACTTCTATTCATCATCAACTCTAAAAAAGGGTATCTATTAATAATTCTAGGGTTTTGATTAACCTTCATTCTTTGTGCTTCATCAATAGTAATCCCTAACCACATTTCTGTCAATGGCATTCTTTTATGTTTTTTTAGTCCATAAATTTCTCTCATAGATTTAATAACAGGTAGAATTTTATAATCATTGGTACATTGTCTGCGAACCATACCACCTGATTCACTAAAAGCAGGTATTGATGCCCACTTCCCCCCATAAAGATTTTGTTGATTTAAAACATCATTTAGCAAATTTTGTTTTTTATTAATTATTAATGGGATTCCATTGTTTTTATCTTTCCAGTCCAATAACCAATCTAAAAGTTTATAAGTATCTTTGTGTTCTGCCCCAGGGTCGGAAAATACTGCATAATCTGCTCTCTCAAATTCTCCCATAGAACTCATAAGATAAAGTGCAGTAGATTGCATACCCATGCCTAAAGCAATAACCTTCATTTCAGGATTAGGCTTTACCATACTTAATGCAACTTCTTTTAATATTTTTCTTGCTTTTTCCATTTTTTCTGCTATATTTAAATATATATATATATATAATATAATATATATAATATAATATAAAACCCCCTAAAGGGGTTTTATATACTATATAGAGCTAAGATTGTTTTTTCTCTAATCTTTCTAGCTCTTTTAACCATTTTTCTCTGGTTCCTTTGGATTGTCTACCACCTTTAAGTAAAGGTAATCCTACTTCATCTGCTCTTTTTCTAATTTGATAGGCACTTTGTTGTTTA
>VTLG01004091.1_pt1 | contig 39118 bp, 56 predicted proteins | sample 4694571 | NCBI WGS metagenome assembly VTLG01 (sample SAMN12604809, study PRJNA352737) | marine metagenome | biome: ENVO:00000447; feature: ENVO:00000209|ENVO:00000569|ENVO:01000036; material: ENVO:00002151; isolation source: viral sequences binned using virsorter ... | reverse complement strand
AATCGTTGACCTGCCTGTACCACGACACCCATAAGTGCTAATAATGTTTGCGATGGTTCTTTGAAAGGAAGAGTCATGAAAGCATCTTTTAAATTTCCACCGGGAGCATCTACATCTCTAAACTCTCCAGGTTGAATAGCTTGCGACTCGTCTCTCATTTTAATGCCACGCATTTTAAATCCAGCAGGTAAGTTCGACAAGGTTCCTGCGTCAAGTAATGATCTTAAAGCTGATGTCGCTGTTCTAGATAATCCACCTATCATGTGAATTAATCCAAAACCATAAAAGCCAAGACCGGGTAAAAATTTAAAATGAACAAAGTAACTAATTTTACTTTTTGTCGGATCACCTATTTCATAATTTCTTCTAATAGATAAAACTTCTTTTGAAGCCTCTTCAATCGTTACAATGTAAGGTAATTTAATTCCTGTTGGTGCGCCGTCAGCACTGACATCGTTAAATCCGTCAATGTCTAAATTAACATGGCACTCTAATAAAGAATACATTTTTTCATCTTTACCTTTTCTTGTGCCATCTAATTCTCTTTCTTTTTTATCTGTTTGTGATTCATTTATATAAGCAGGATTTAATTCTATGTCTCTATAAAATCCACCTACTTGTTGTTTTCTTAGTTCGTTTTCAGAAATTTTTATTGTGTGTATAATTGAGTCTGCATCTTCCAATGATGTTGCTGTATACGGTACAACTAAATCATCTGCGGGTACAAATTTAGAAACAGCTCTACCCATAACAGAATCATAATAAACTTTTTTAAATGCAGATCCTGATAGTGGTAAATAAAATAACATTTGATCAAATTCAGCTTCATATTCTTTCATCTCAGACATGATTGTATAATTCATAAAATCTTTTACACGTTGAGCTTGTTGTTCTCTGTCTGCTGTTGGTAAACCAACAATCTGTGTTCTCACAGGGCCTTGTGCTGGTAATAATTCTTTATAAGCTAATGATTGAAACTGAGTAACAGCTTCTGCTAATACAGGGTGAGTTGCACCTGAAGCACCTTTAAATGGTTCTGTTTTGCTTTCGTATTTAAATCCTAATAGATCTAATCCTGATGTGTAGGCTTTTTCCCAATCTCCTCTTGAAGATTTATAATCTTGATAATTTGCAGACAACTCTTGACCAATAGGTGTAAGAACATTGTCTGGTAATAATTCTGCTAAATTAGAAAAATGATCTTGGCTCTGTTCTAAATTTACTTGTGATGGATCAAAATTAATATCAACACTGCCATCTTCGTTTGTTTGAACGTCAACGGGTTCTTGTGGTTCTTTTTCTGTTTTTTCTAATTCTACCTGTAATTCGTCTGGGCTAGGTATTTTTATAGTTTGCTCAACGTTTGGAAGAGCCTTGTCTACGTCTGCCATTATTTTTTCTCCAATCGAACCACTTTAACCTTTTTATTAGGTATATTCAACCCCTGTGGATTAGGTCCTCTTTTAGGGGGTGGACCTGATTTTTTACCTCCGCTATTTGCGGGACGAGTAAGATATTTCATCATTTGATTGTACTCGTGTATTTTCATTACATTCCTAGCATACGAGCTAAGCCACCATCTGCTTTTTTAATTGATGGTGTTTTTTTAGAAACTTCTTCTACAATTTCTTGAATACCTTCTGGTTCAATTCCATCTTCAATGTCTTTCATCTTACCTTCCATGTCTGGTTTTACAGTAAACTCCTCATATTCGTCTGGTGGTTTTTTACCTTTTGTAATTTCATCTGCTTGACCTTTTCTAAATGTCATAATTTCTTCTTGGAAACCATACTCACCCATATCATCTGTTTTTGTAACAATAGTTTCACCTGATGTACCATATGCATTTTCTCTTAATTCATAATTTTTGTATGTATAATTTTTTTCAACTCTTGGATCAACAGCGACATCATCAACTGGTTTTCCAAATTTTTTAATCTTATCAACTAATGCAAAGAAATAGTCTGGAGCTTTGGTTACAGATTCTTTTACTACAGGTGCAACTTTAGCAACAGGTTCAGCTAACTTAAAAAATTTTCCAACATAAGGTAGTGCTGCAAGTCCACCCATAATTTTTAAAACTTGTCTTCTTTTAGGATCAGCTGGTCCACCTTCTTTCAAACCAAACAATCTAAATAGTTCTGCAAGACCTTCATATCCTAATTCTGCTCCCATAAGTTTTGGGTTTTCTAAAATAGCTTCTAGTGTTGAACCTCTATATCTTTTTTTTAATCTAGCTAATTTACCTGATGCAAATCCCACTCTGCCACCCATAGCAAAATCTTCTGGCTCGCCTCTTGGATGTTTACCTGTTTTTCTAATCTGTTCAAGTTCATCAAACGTTTCATCACCGTATAATTTTACGTTAAGATCTTTTTCAATAATTCTTGTTGCTTCACCTTTTTTGCTTTTTTCAAAAACATCTTCCATTTTCTTAAACTGATCTAAAGATTGAATACCACCAAATTGTTTTTCAACTGGAACTCTGTCTCTACCACCTGAAGGAAATTGAATTATTTTTGCTTGCTCTCTTGCTCTTTCTGCAGCTTCCATTTTTACTTTTAATAAATCTATTCCCTCTGGGTTTTTACCTTTGACTTTACGATATCCTGCAATGAGTAAATCTAAAATTTTTTTATACATGTTTTACCAATAATATTTATATTTTTTTGGAGGGAGCTTTTGGTCCTCGTAATCTTCAGGGTGAGTAATTAAACCTCCCTGTCTAAAGCGCATGACTGCTTGGGTCATGGAATCAACCAAATCATCATGATCTCCATACGGAAACGCTGCACATTCTTCAATAACCTCTTGTGCAAACTTTTCGTGTGTAGGAGCCCATATCATACCACTTTCAAACAAAGGTGCAATAGAATTTACACGTGTGTGTTTATCATTACCTTTAGATGGCGTGAAGTTCACTACTGGTATACCCATAGATCTAAGTTCATAAGTTAGTGGTAGACCAGATGCTTTAGCTTCAACTAACACAGTCTCTGGTTGCCAGTAATCGTATTGCTCTTTTGCAAGTCGTCTTAACTCTGGAAACTCTAATCTATCTTTAATCGCATCTAATAATATCAAATGATGTGGCGTGTCTTCATTCTCTTGAAACACACCCCACGTGGTAATAGCAGAATAGTCGGCTGTTTGTTTTTTCATGAAAGCAGTATCATAGGATTGTATGACATGTTTCAAAGGTGGCAATGAGTTCTTTTCCCAAGGCTTCCACCACTCACGTTTTATGATAGCACCTTCCTCTGATGTTGGATTTTGCATCCATTGTGCATTCCATTTAGCAACAGATAGTGATGCTTTCACACCTTCTAATTCTTCTAACTTCCAATACTCTGGCCATACTGGTTTACCTGAAGGCATAATAGCTGGAAACTCTACAACTTCCCACTGATCAGCTTTATCTGTCTTTTGAGATTGCACCAGCATCCCTGTTAAATCTTTCGTATTCCATCTTGTCATTACACAAACAATTCGTCCACCTGGTTGCAAACGTTGACGTGGACCTGATGTATACCATTCATACGCTCGCTCTAACGCTTGTTTGTTCATAGCATCTTGTTCCGAGTGAGGATCGTCAATGATTAATAAATCTGCACCTCGTCCTGTAATAGCACCCCCGACGCCTGATGCGAAATACTCGCCGCCTTGTGCTGTTTCCCATTTACCGGCAGCCTGTGAGTCTTCTCTAAGTCTAGTTAAAAAAATTTCTTTGTATTCATCTGAGTCCATGAGTGTCTTTGCTTTACGCCCGAATCTTATAGCTAGCTCTCCGGTGTGGGTGGTTTGTATAATTTTCAGTTTTGGATTATTCCCGATCATCCAAGCAGGCAACAGGGAACTGGCGAACTCGGACTTTGTATGTCTTGGTGGCATGTTTACAATTAATCTTTTAATCTTACCACTTGCCATTTCATTAAATTTTTTTGCAATAATTTTATGATGATAACCTTCAATGAATTCTGGCCAAATGTGTTTTACAAAAGAAAGAAAATCTGATTTCACTTTGTCTATCTTCTTTTTTTCTCGTAATTGTAAGAACGTCTTCATAAAGTCCTTACGTACATCTGGTGGTAATTTCTTTATCTTTTCTAGATCTATTTCCATTTCAATAAAATTTTTTGCAAAATTTTTTAAGGTTGATTTTGAAACCCAAAATGAATTTACAGGCTATATCCATGCAAATCAAGCAATAAAGGGTACACCTGTGGGACCCCTTTCTGTAAATATAAATTTAAATTTAAAAACAAAAAACTAAATCCAAAACGTTTTGGGACCCCTCGAGGCCCGAAGGGCCGAGAGGATGAGCAACCCCCGAGGCCCGAAGGGCCGAGGGAATGAAGCGCAGGCGCCGAAGGCGCGGCACAACCTATAATTGTTTGTTATATAAGCCCCGCAGGGGCCGACCCATTTTGGACAGTATGTCCCACATTATCCTATTGATATTATATAAGTTAGGGTTTATAAATTAAATATGAAATATTATTTAAACATATGTCCTATCTGTGATCAGGAAACTCATTACGATCAATGGGCAAAGCCGCAGGTAGCATGTATCAATTGTGGGGTTGAAGAGTGAAAATAGTACCAAAAGAAAAAAGACCTGGAATGATACAAGTAACAGCCAACATGTTATTTACATTCCAAGACATTCAAGAGGCCTGTATTAAATTAGGTTTTGACAATATGAAATTATTTGACGAGCTTACAGGTTTTCCAAATGGTAAGGATAAATGTAAAGGAATTCTAGAAGATGATTGAGTTTTGGCAATTGATATTTATGGGGTCACCTATGGAATTAAGAATGCTGATGGCATTCTTCTTGGTGGCTTTGATATGGGCCATGTTTCAAGAGACTTGAGCCCTGAACCCTATTAGTGACCTAGTGGCTAGCATCTAGTGTTGTGAAGAGGGTTCTGGGGTCAAGTGTGATGACATTAAACTGTGCACGAAAACATTTGACCACGGCTCCTGGGTCATGAGCCATGATAATAACTGACCCGAGGTTAAGTGGTGGCAAGATTCGTTGCCTTAATTAGTGAATACGCTTGCACAGCCACAAGCCCCAAGCAACGAGCTTGAGCCCTGATCCAGTAGCGACAAAAGACCATTTTTCCTGCTGGATCTGGGGTCAAGAGCGAGCCGAAAGGCAGGAGCTTTAGGTATGAGTTAGGTTTAAAATACTTAATGACTAAAGTTCCCTTGACTATAAAAAAAGGAGAAAATGACAAAGATAATAATAGAAGTAGATAAGGCAACAGAAGGACAAGTAAAAAGCTTAATCGCTGATGTTGCTATGACTATTGAACCTTGGAAGCGTTTTATCAAATATAAAATTAAATCAGGGAACAAAGTCTACAAGCGAAAAGCGTTGACAATAACGCCTCAAGAATATGGCAACAGAAAGCAACAAGCGCCAAGCTTCAAGCAACAAGCTTGACAAGCTTCAAGCTATAGGATATAATAGGAGTAGAAAGAGGATACTATGAAAACAAAAGAAGCAATAAATATATTAAATCATGCCGTAGAATATTATGACATGATGTATGACTCGGGTGATATAGAACATAATAAAGAAGAGAAGAGTAAAGCGTGGAAAGCTCTTAATCATGTTGCGAGTGAACTTGATATTGATAGGGAGTAAACATGATAACTAAAAAACATTTCAATCAAATAGCTGCATTAAGCGCGGATCATTTAGCACCATTAAGGTATACAAATGCAGTTCACAACATTTCAATTGACGAGAAGCTTCAAGCGTTCGTTACAGGACTAGCTGACTTCTTTGAGCAGGATAATCCAAACTTTCACAGAGGTAAGTTTATTCACGCTTGTTACAATAAAAAGAAATAATGCCAGTTCAAAGTAGAGACTACGGATCAATATTGTGGAATCATTATATCTGGTGCAAGGACAACGGTCGTGACACGACCTGGTGGTTCAAGCGCCAAGCTGATAAAGCTTCAAGCGGCAAGCATCAAGCCCCAAGCTGCAGGCATCAAGCTTCAAGCCACAAGCGGCAAGGTCCTGGATCCTTGATCCCTCATAAAGTTTCAAGCCACAAGCTTCAGGGGTCTTGACCAAGATAAAACTATTTACAGGATGTCTCACATGATAGGCAATTTGGTGTGGAGAGAAGTTGATTTTGTTACGCGTTGTTACTTTAAATTCTAATGTGAAATAAAAGTTATTTTTGTTATAACACAATGCATCCGGCACTCCTAAACTACTAGTATTTTCTATCCTTGTGTAAATTATTTCCGGTGTTTTACTTTTAAAATATTTATAAAATTTTGCCTCTGGACCCATTAATTTTTAACGTAACTTGTGCTTACAGTTTCTTCTTAACTTGGCCCATTCTCCAACTTTCTGTTGTAGATATTTCCAACACCAATCTATGGGTTTCACGTTGACCAAGTATATTATTTTCCATCAAAGTTATAGAATTAACATCAAAATATCCATCGGGTGAGTGGAACTCTCCTTGTGGTAATTTAACTTGTACTCTAGCGTTTTGACATGCTGGTGATTTTAAGAACTTCTCCAGCTGGTTCATGAATATCTTTCCACTTATCATATGTTGACTATTACGCTATGTTACGTTAAAAGTCAAATATGGGATTACCTAAAAAATTGACAGAAATGCAGCAAAAATTTGCCCAATTATTGGTAACAAATGAAGGTAGAAAGACAGCTCAAGAGTGTGCTATCGAAGCTGGTTATGAAAAAGATAGAGCTAGAATAACAGCATCAGAATTACAAAACCCAAGAAAGTTTCCCTTGGTTGTAAAATATATTGGAGACATCAGAGAAGAAAACAACAAAAAATATGAAGTCAATTACAGCAAACACATAGCAGAACTTGGTAAGATACGACAAGAGGCATTAAAAAAAGGAGCTTGGTCAGCGGCGGTAAACGCAGAGGTAGCTAGGGGTAAGGCTGCTGGATTGTATATAGAACAAAAAATAATTAGGACAGGTAAGTTAGATGACTTATCAGCAGAGGAACTAGAGACAAGACTTAAAACAATATTGAATGAATATTCACCTATACTTGAAGGCGTTGAGGTGGATGAACTTAAAGAAAAAGTTAAAAGCCTCAAGCCCCCAAGCAATTCTAAAAATTAATTATCGTTATCTTGATCGTCGTCTTCGATATCTGAATCTTCGTCTTCAACATCTTCTTGCATCTCTAGAACGTCCATAATGTTAGCTATTTTGTTTTCTAACTCTTCTACTTTTTCTTCGAGTTGTTCGATTTTGTTTTTGTTTTCTTCTTCGTTTTTTCCGAACATGTTTTTTCTCCCTTGGTTGGTTTAGGCCCCACATATAATTACTAGTCCAAAGCCAATCAATCATTTTGTTTCCTATGTGATAGGTATCTTATCCATCTTAATAATGCATCCGATAGGAAAAATATTTCTGTCAGAAAAACATTCTTCCTTGGTATCGTAAGAACTAAATGTATATAAAAATTTTTTAGTTTTTTTGTAAACATATGCCTGGGTAAGCATAACGCTTGCTTCAAACTTGTCAAACTCTTCTACAGTGGCATGTGATGAGTCCCCCGTAATATCGACCCACCTGATTTGATAGAAGTAATATTTCTTCTTGCTAATCATAGCATGTTTATATCTCTTTTTTCGTCTTCTATTTCTCATATATGTTTTTAAAATATTTTTTTGTAAAAATCCAATTCGAATCTTCCGCGCGGCCCCTGTACAAAGGTCACCTGGTCACCTGGTCACCTCTAAATTGAAAGTGCTGTTTTGAAAAATTTAACTTTTTAAAAACATATACACCGGGTGACTTTGGCGTAAAACCTCACTTTTTGAAGTCCCCAGTCACTTGAGCCCTGTCGCCTGGTTCCAGAGACTGTGGCAGAAATAAGGCAATCTGGTCTCTTTTGCCTCATTTCGAACACATTTCACATACTACGCAATAAATTTAGATCGCTTATAGTAAAGATCAATTTTCTCTAGAAATTTATATTCGTATCGCTTAAACTCTTTACCCTTTATTTGAAACTTTTGAAAGTGATTATCTGGCGTACACATCAAAATAACGCCTTGTCTAATATCCGTACCATAGACCTGGTTATGAGCCATGGCATACGCTGCAAGTTGCATGAAATAATCTTCAATCCATTCTTTTCGTTTAGGTCTATTACTCTGTTTAAAATCTATAATACTATCTTCGTAATCATACACACCAACAAGGTCCGTAGCACCCGCGTATAAGCCAGGATACCACAAAGTGACCTCCGAGCCCCAAATTTCCTGCAAAGGCCCTAATCCTTGATCTATGACGGTTTGAGCCATACTTTTAGCTACCTTCCCTTCGTCAGTTAAATCCATATGTCCCTGACCCAAAATGAACTTTTCTAGGTGTAAATGCATATTACTACCTCTTGCAGCAGATTCTTCCTTGATTCTTCTAGCTTCGTCTAATCCTTTAATCGCCTGCCATTGAGCTAGTTTTCTTCGCTTCTCTTCTGATTGTGTGGCTTGTAAGATAGTTGTAACACTTGGTAATTTTTCGTTACCAACGGCATAGGTTCTTATACCATCTGTTGTACTACGTGTTGAGGGTGGGTAGTGATAGAGTTTGTTCCACTTCATCTCGCTCCTTCTTTTCATGAAAAACTTCATACCATGCACTACAATTATCGCATTGATACATGCTAACAATTAAATGTTTTGAATCAGGATAAATATCTTCCGTATCATAATCATTATTCCATCTTACTCCTGCATTACAATAAAAACACTTCACAAGATAATAGCCCCAAGTATAAACCCGATTGTAAAAATAATAATTTCAGTTCTATACATCAAGTGCCATAGGTGAAACTTATCTATATATTTCTTCATACTCTTATACCTCCTGTGGTTTATATATTTGTTGAACACCCTGTCATAATCATAAATAAACTCAATAAAATTAATATTACAAATAAACCAGATATAAGCATAAATATTTTATTTTGGCTCATAGTGATCTATAATTTGTTGTAGTTTTTCTCTTTTTGTTTTTGCAAAAGGAATAATATCTTTTGCTATTTTAAATGCGTCTCTAAAACATCTACGCCATCTGTATTGCATTTTATATTCTTTTCTTGGTTTTAAAACAACATTACCACCAAAATTATCACAACACCATTGTACCGTAGGTTTGTGGGTCATGACTATCTCCATTTGTATTCTCCAACAAAGATATTTTCGTGGTCTATCTTTTCTTTTGCGATCCCAGTATTGTTTGTATGTAATACAGCCTTCGCCATCAAGAAGACCAGCAAGATAAACAAAATCATAAATGGGTTCACGTTCATTCATCCCTGTACCCTGTCCCCCGTTGCCTGTTTCCCCAACGTTTGTTCCAAGCATAGACATTCATTTTACTACCGATTGTTTCCATCCATGATAAAGGCACATCAATAATTCTCTTTAGAATCATTCTAAACTTGTCTATGGCATCAGGTATTGTAATCACAATACTCCTTTGTCTCTAAACAACTGTATTTTATCGGATAGTTCTTCGGCTAATTTTTTATTATCTTTTCGGAGTTCTAATATTTCTTTTGTTTGTTTTTCATTTTGATTGTGTAGTTTCTCATTTCTAAATTTTAACACACGAATCTGTTCTTCAAGATCATTAGGACCTTTCGGATTAATTTTTCTCATAATATCTTCAAAGTCCTTACAATCTTTATTTGTCATCATTATTTTTACCCTTAAAAAATAATTTTAAAAACTCGGTATAAGCCACACCACCGTTGTAATCTTCTTCTTTGTTCTTAAAATTTTCAGTGTTAGAAGAATTTAATAACTCGTTAGGTATAGGTACGTCTGCGTTTCTATATTCCTCTTCAAGTGTCATTGGTTCTCTTTTTCTTTCTTTATTCATCTGACTTAAGCTTTTTTGTTTCATTTTTTATCCTTTCATAGGCGTGTTGTTTGATACTCTTTTCTGTTTGTCCAATCGTTATTACATCAATGCCGTTGTAAGCTTTTGCTGCGGGGCTTTGTGATACTACTGCACCACCTACACCGCCAACAATCATTATCTCACTGCAACTTGTCAGCATCAACGCCACTATAATCAAAATTAGATTCTTCATGGATTATCTCTCCTTCTGATTCACACATTGGGCATTGTACGATAACGTCTCTTTTAAATTCAGGGCTTTCCATAACTTTAAAATATCCGTTACCCATACACCTAGGACAAATCTTTTTTGTTTTTGTCATTAGTAGTTTTTGTTTTACTCTCTTCTACTCTAGTTATTTTTGCCCAACCTGCAATTCTTGCAACTAATCCAGCAACTTCAATATAAGGTTTTTTTGCTAGATAGTTTAAGAATTCTTTTCTATCTTCTTCCGATACTTTATACATTATTTTTTCTCCTTTATTTTACCATTTAGTTTTTTCATTTCAACGTTAGTAAGGATCTCAATTGTCTTACTAATCGATAGTGTCGCTCCATCAACTTTTACTTTTGATATTTTTATCAAATTGTTATAAACCTGATGTGGTAAGGACACGTTTCTATATTTTGATATATCAGTCATTTCTTTCCTTTTCTGTGTTAAGTCATTATATAGGACTATTTTAATAGGATTGTCAATGATTAAATATTTACTAGTAATGAAGATATGTTCCAGTTTAACAGGCACTTGTATGCCAGAACAACCTATGATTGAATACAACACTTGGTATGAATGTGGTAGACAGGGCACAATCAATACATTGGCTACTATTGATACTTTAGGTGAAGAAGAAATGAACACAAATAAATTATTTGTAAGTTTCACTTGCCGAGAAGTTAATAGAACTTAACAATATTATCTTGGTTCATGTCCCCCACAAATATAACCAATAACATTCTTACCTTTCCACTTATGTTCAAAATGATTTCTTCCAGGTATAATGCCTTTATTATCAGTAATTACTACGTTTTGATGATACCAACTACTACAAACTAGTGAATTAGATTTTTTGTAGCCAAGATCATAATACATCTCTCTTGTATTTGGTATCTCGAATGTTGTCATTTCGATTTTACCGAATAGAGTTAAAGTAAGTAGAGTTATGGTCACAATGTTTTCCACATGGGCACTATACTATTTTATACGTACCATTAAAAACAATTTTAGTACAATCATTAGATTTTTTATTTACATAACTAATGTAAAACCATTTCTTTGAATCTAGCTTTTTAATTAATTTATGTAAACTCATCTCACCTATTTCTTGATAAGTTTCTGGAACCACATCCCAATCTTTAATGTCGTAGACATCATGACCTTCTTTTGGTTTGATCTCTTTTATTGCATATGTGTATCTCATATCAAAACCACCCACTACTATTTGTGTGTCCATTTGGGTCATGAGTATGAATAATACCAGGTTGTTGTTGTCTTCTTTCTAATGGGACATAGCAGTCATACTTTTGTCCAAACTCTAAATCAGACATGGTTTTAAAATCTATTTCCTTTTCTTTTAGGTCATTAGATCTTTTTAGTTCTGCTAATAGTTCTCTTATTATTTTCATTTTTTCCTTTCTATTTTATTTATCCTATATAATATATGAGATTATTCCGAATGTCAATACTAAAAATAATAAGATATCTAGCCAGAAAAAGAATATAAGAATATTCCAAAACATTATCTGCGTCTGCCTTGACCTCTACTTTTCTTTCTTTTTGATACTCTCTTATTCAACCTCTTCGTGTGTCTGCCAGGGCGTTTTTTAGGGGTTTTTTTGTGATAAACATTTACACCAAATTTAGGTAGTTTTTTACCCATCCATAAACTCTCTTATGGCCATTTTTGTTTCACTATCTACTTTCATATATTTAATAACACCATTTACTTTTTGTTCTGTATCCTCACCACAATTCACACATCTATATAAATTACTATATATTTTAACTAACATACTTTTGCAATTACACTGTGGACAATCACCAGTTACAATTTCTGTATTAAACATTCTTGTTTCGTTGTTTTTCATTCTAACCAAGGTTTGTAAATAACTTTACCGTCTTCTCTCATGGCTCGTAGCGATTGATTTCTATTCTGATTAGTTGAGTATGAACAATGTATCCAACCTGATGTTGGTTCGTTGTCTCGATAGAACTCGAGAATCAATTGATCAAATTCTAATTCGTTTTTAATCCAAGTCGCTAGTTCCCTGTTATCTACACCCGGTATTTCAAAGTCTGCTGCGGCTGCATCGTTGTCTGCCACATGTTGACTGTTAACTGAACTTCCAATCTCTATGCATAGCTGGGCACAACGGAATCCTGATGATATGATTAATGGTTTGTCAAAATGAGATCTAACTGGTTGTAAAACATTTACTGCTAGTGCTTTAATGTTTTCAATTTGTTGTGGACCAGGGTTATTATTAATACCCTTCCTTTCGGCTGTTTGTGATTTTGTTAACTCATCAAGAGTTATGTTTGCTGTTAATTTCATAATTAATCTAATATTATTTTTTTAATACTTTTCTGACCCATGTATATTTCTGTTTCTGCTTTTGATTTAATACATTTGTAACTTACACTTGGGTTGTAATCTCTTTCAGCAACTCTTTTACCACGTAAGCAGGTTGCCATATTGTCTTGTATTCTATGCTCTTTGATCTCTCCGTTAATAAACATCAAAAGTGCGACCACAGTTTCAACCATTATTTATCCTCATTGTTAGTTTCATATTCTCTACTTGTAAATGATGCCTCCGTTATTACCACACCTTTTTGACCAAAAACTTCTTCCCATCTTTTTCTATATAAATCATTGGAGACACGAGAAATACCGTCATGTTTTTTACCCTTTTCCTTTTTAGTGTCCATTTCCATTGGCAAAAGTTCTCTGTCGATCTTTAAGTTTTTCAATGTCAACTAAAACTTTGTTCATTTGTTTTTGTAAAAATTCTATATTAACTTTATTGTGCATACCATCTTCAATGGCTTTATTTAATCTATCTACAGATTTATAAAGATCCTCTACCAACATATAAAGTTCTGCTTCCCCAGAAGATTTTCCTAATTGTCCCCGTGGGTATTTAATTCTAAATTCAGAATTAGCTTCTAAATCTTTCATCATTAATTCTAATTGTGTTGAGTGTTGATTAAGTTTCTCGTTGATACCGAAATAAGCCCAAGTTCCAATTGCAACCATGCAAATCAAAGAGGCAACCGTCTTCATTGGCATTTGCACAGCAGCTTCTTCAGATATTTTTAAAGGTTTAGACATTAGATTTTTTCTGGTTTAAATAAGGGTCCATAATATTTCTCTGAACTTTTATTAGATGCTTTCCTACCACCTATTTCACTATACATGTGTGTTCCTATGTACGGCTCTATTTTAGGTTCTGGAAAAACAGATTTAGTTTTATCCTTATTCTTTTTAATTTTTTTTATCATTATTGAGATAGTGGATTGTTAGATTCTAATTTAATTTCATCTAAAATTGCTCTAAACAATTTCATTTCGGTTTGTAAAATTTTTATTGCTTGTTCATTATCAATAATAGCATCAGAATTTTCTGCAATTTCAATGCTTCTTTCAGGATTAGTATTAGCTAATGCATCTAATTTAGTTTGCATTTCACCAAATTTTGCAAAACCACCACCAATAGCAACCACAGCAGCAATTAATGCAGCAATAGAAGCTAAATTATTTTTTAATTTATCCATTACGTAGCCTTTCCAACTCTAATAAGAGTTCTCTTTTTTTGAGCTTTATCTCATTAAGTTTTTTTGTGTTGACGGTAATCTTATCATTTTGCACATAGGTTGCAAGATTTACATTAAAATATATTTGCCTGTTATCCTGTATATTTAGTTGATTTAAGTAAATATCTTTTGGTTGATAAAACGGAACATTATACACGTTTAAGGACATCTGGTCACTAGCCATTGCATCTAATTTTATTAAATTTTTTAGTTGCAAATTTTTAGATTTATCTTTAACATTCTGGTCGACTTTATCCATTATTCTGGCAATGTTTGCAGCTTTAGCTTTACCCTCTTGTATAGCTTTTTGTTCTTTACTACTTGCTGTTTTAGTTCTGGTAGACTTAACAGAGCCTTCGCTACTGGGTTTCTTCTCTTCTCTAGCCGTTTCTCTCGGAGCATTTTCTTTAGGCGTTTCCTCTGTAAACGTTTCTTGCGGCTCTTCTCTAGTCTTTTCCTCTTGTGGTTCTTCTTGTTTAGTTGATGTTGGTTCTGGTTTTCTTGTTTCTTCTTTTGGGGCATTTGTTGTCTCCTTTTTAGCTGGTGCTGTTTCCATAGGTCTAGATGCCATCTGTTGTGGCTTCTCCTCTTGAGGTTCTTCCTCTATCATCATAGGCATTGGGCTACGTGATGAGGGTGACCCTTCTTCAGTAGGAGCTGGTCCTTCTTCTATCATAGGTCCAGGTCTCATAGTCATCATTGGTGGTTCTTCTTCCTCCATCTCTTCTATCATCTCCATAGGCGGTGGAGACGGTGTCATTTCTTCCATTATTTCCATAAAAGGCATTTCTTCTTGAACCATGGCTATCATTTCTTCTTTTAATGTTTCAATTGGCATCTCTTCAAACACACTACTAAACTCTTCTTGAATCATTGGTGATTCCATTATAACAGTTTCAGTTTTTGTAGATGCTATTTCAAGAGTAAGTCCTGTTGCTTGAACATTTAATTCTACTTTTGCTTCTGTTTCTAAATTTCCACCTATAATTAATTTTTCTTCCACTACAGATTCAATGCCAGATATAACATCCCATATTTCATTCTCTGTTAAATTTGCAGTTCCTAATGCTTCGTTTAATTCTTCTATTTCTTGTAGTGTAAAAACTTCATAATCCTCTGTAGGAAAATCTAATGTGAGTTCTGCTCCTAATAAGTTTGGTCCTAAAGTTACTGAACTTGTGCTTCCCGAACCATCAATACCTTCCCAATACCATTCGTAAGAATTTGCACCTACACCATTCCAGATTAACGAATCTGTAAATTGTTTTGAGTTACCATAATAACCTGCATCATCTAATCTTGTAGTTGTCATTTCTGCAAGAGTATTACCGTTGTTATCTTTTATCTTTATATGTAAATTATAACTATCTTGTGCACCTGATGAGCTACCACAAGGATTAGCAGAACCAGACCATTCACAGTTTTGCACAGAAAAACTAGAGTCAAGACCTATACCACCATCTAATTTTTTTTGAGTTGATGTATATGTTGTTCCATTTTCTACGCCTTGTATATTTAACAATGTGCCATTAGCAGATACTTTTATATCATGACTAGCTTCTAACTCACCACTAAAAGCTCTACCACATGAATTATTAACTTGTGTTTGACAAGTTATATCAAATCCATTGTGTGTTGAGTTATTATTTAAAAATCCTGTTGATCCAGATTGAACACCATCTAAATCAAAGTTGTCCATATTAGATGAAGTTGTACCTGCATTAGGTAATATATTTGTAGATATAGCTGTATCTGCTTTTGTTTTGGTTATAACACAAGATCCAATTAACCATATTAAAGCGAAGGTTAATAATATAGGTTTAATTTTGTTCCACATCGATTGGTTCTAACTTCTCGATTTTAATTTTTTGTAATTCTTTTTCTATTCTCTCTCTTTTTTTCATACGTTTAACGTACGTTTTATAGTCTGGTCTTTCGTGGTCATATTTTTTCCATAGTGCTAATGCATCTTTACCTATTTTACCATCAATAGGACATGGTGTTCCTGCTTGTATCATTGATTCAAAAACTCTTTCGTCTTGACAAAGTATTGCAACTGCTGCAACCTTCATACCAAAATCATTTAGTATTCTAGATAATTTTAATCTTTCACAATTTTTATCTATAAAATGTTTACCACCACTAACACCTATACCAAAAGTTTGTATACCTGCTGATGCCCCTGTGCTACATACATCTTGTGTCATAGAGTTGTATGATGGTGCCGATGCCGTTGGAGGTGCCGATCTTATGTTAGAATTACTTGTGCTATTTGTAGTTGTATTAGATGAACTACCAGATTGATAGGTAGTTGAGCTTTCATACCCACCTTCAATACTTGTATTAGATCCACTAACGTTTGTTTGATTGTTAGCTGCCTTAACTTGAGCAGATAAACCTATTAAAATTATTAACGATGCTAAAAATAAACCTATCTTGTTCATTTACACTCACATTCATCACACGTGCAAACTCCGTATTCATCTGCATGTAGTTCTTCATCACAGTGACACTCGTGATAGCATTTATTACATTTTTTACTCATCGTTATTTTCTAAATCATTTAATGAACAAAACAATAATGGAAATAATTACTTATTAAAATTCTCGTATTGTCCTACAATCCAATCAAAAATTTTTTGAAAAAATTTTTTAATCTTTGTCATCATTTTTTTTCTCCTCAATTTCGTAAAAGAAATTATCAGTATCTTCTGTTCTCCATTTACTACTGTCCTCCACGTTCCATTCAGATGTTTGAACTTTCCAGTCTGGAATATTATCTTTTACCGTGAATGAAGGTATATCCCAAATACATCTGTTGTTAGGTTGTGCTGCATAGTTCCCATCGTCCAGGGCTATGATGTGAGCGCACTTATGTTCGTGCGGGACTTCCGAATGATCGGTATCTAATATATTACTCTCTGGATGTGCAAAGTCAACTGTAAATAAATACTTCCCTGTATGCCATTTTTTATCTTTACCCCAATACTTTCCAGATTGTCCGTCTAGGATATCCCAAGTATTAACAGCAGGATAATAACTGAAACAATTCCAAAGCTGTAGTTCATCAAGTCTACGTCTAGGAACTTCTTCTGGTTTAAAACCTTTTTGAATGAACGCAGATATTGGAAGACGATAGAAGATTGCACCATTTTCCATAATCGCATGAAATAAGATTGACTTACCTGTAAGAGAACTAATACCAAAGATAATACAGTCTTCAACTTCACCATGATGTTTTTTAAGATCATAAAGATATTCTCTCCTAATCTGTGCATATTCCACCGGTATATTTGCGTTTAGATAAGCCATAGTTAATCATTAATTGTTCCCCAATTTTTACCAAATTCATAATCAACTTTGTTTGGGATTTCCAACTTAACAGCATTCTCCATAATCTCAACAATTTTTTTTGCTTGCTGTTTAGATTCTACAGAAATATCTAACTCATCGTGTATTTGTATATGTGCGACAATACCTTCTTTATACAAATCTAACATAGATTTTTTTGTCATGTCAGCAGCTGAACCTTGTATTAATTTATTTAATGCTTTGTAAGTATAAGCACGCTTGATGCCTGGTCCATGTTCCTGGACAGCTTGTTCAAATGGTAGTGCTTTATGCATACCAAAAGTGTTTGGTTCCCATAAATGAAACCTACATAATCTTCCAAGTAAAGTTCTTATCTGTCCTCGCTGTTGTGCTCTATTAGATACGGAGTTCATTAATGATTTAACAAATGGAACTCTACTATGATAAATATTAAATAGTTCTTCAGCTTTATTTTTACTAACACCTAACTCTGCTTGTAGTTTCGCTTTACCCATACCATAAAATAATCCAAGATTAATTGTTTTTGCAGCATATCTAGGTATGTCTGCCATTTTAGCTACAATAGTATGAAAGTCAGCGTCTCCATCATCATAAGCTTCTTTAACTTTAAACACGCTTGTATCTTGGTCTAGGGATGCATAATGAACTACAAGTCTTGGTTCTTGTTGACTGTAATCAAAACATCCCCACTCGCAACCTGACTCTGGTATAAAAAGGGATCGAATCAGTGGACCGAGGTCTTTATTACGAGCAGGAATCTGTTGTAAATTAGGATTAGAATATGAAAATCTACCAGTAACTGTACCACCTTGATCAGATCTTATTTGATTAATATCTGCATGAATTCTACCTTTATGTTCATATTTTATTATAGTGTCTATAAATGTTGTATGTGCCTTGTTTATTTCTCTTGCTTTTGCTATCTTCTTAACTAAAGGATTTTCATGATTAGAGAGAAAGTTTTTAGTAAATGATGGTGCCTGTGTTTTTTCAGTTCTGTCGTAAGGCAATTTTAATTTGTCAAAAACTTTGGCAATCGATCGTGCTGCCCATATTTGACATTCTACTCCTGTTTCTTTGGTTATTTCTGATAACAACGTTTTTTCTTCTTTACTTAATTGTTGTTTCAACTTATGAGCGGATTCGGTATCGACACGAACGCCTTTAAATCTCATATCAACTAAACACGGAAATAAATCTGTTTCTAAATTAAATATAGAACCTAGATCCTGGTTGCTTAATTCTTTTTGCATGACTCTCCATAACGCATAGGTCAGCTCTGCATCCCTTTCTGCGTAATTACCTACGTATAGTGCGGGTAATTTCCACATATCTGCTTTAGGATCTAGTCCCCATTCTTGAGCTGCATTGTTTAATTCTGTCTCATTTTTACCTTGACCAACATAATCCCAACCTAGACTATTAAGATCATATCTATATCTATTTTCATTTACTAATGAAGCTGCAATCATTGTGTCAAAAATTCTTCCGTTAATTTTAAAACCCATAGATCTAATCCAACAAACATCATACATTGCATTGTGAAATATTTTATCAGCCGTGGATTCACAAATATCTTTGAACCATTTCATAACTAATTTCTTATCAAGATTACCACCACCTTCATGATCAAACGGAAAGTATCCTGAGTACCCATCTGTTGCTATAGCGATACCAACAACCTTACCTCTACCAACAATAGACCCTGTGCCTAATTTTTTTAAATCAGGATCATATGTTTCCAAGTCAATAGTTATTTCATCTGCGTGACGTAAGTCTGGAAATTCTGTAGGCTTTACCCACTCTGTTTGTGCTTTAAATATCATTTTGCTTTTTCCATTTCTTGTAACCTTCACTCCAAGATTCTTTTTTCTTTTCTGTATAATCTCGTTCTAAAATCATTTCTAGATAGTGAATTGCTTTTTGTATATCTTCTTCCTTTCCTTTTGCAGTGTGTCTACAAATATATTTTATAGCTGATCCTTCAGCAAAGGGCAACTTATTCTTGTTTATAAACTCACTTGGCTGCATGACCATATTTCGATAGTGTGAACCACCGATTTGTTTTTTATACGCACTCATATTATGAACTCCTTTTGTTTGTTGTTACATTTTACTAAATATAAATTTTGTATCGTTCTCGTTACACCTACGTACCAAACACGATACTCTTCATCTTGTTTTATCACTGACTTACTTGCTGCTTTCATAGTGTTAATTGTTTGATTTAAAAATAAAACAACATTTGTTGCTTCTCCTCCTTTTGCACCATGAATAGTTGATACTGTTATTCTTGGCTCTTTGTTTATTTTTTCACCATTTATTAACATAGTTCTTAAATAATCTATTTTAGAAGATGCAACATTATCAAACGCATCATACCACTCTAGATTATAGTTTAATTTACCTTTCATTTTTTCTAAAAGTCTTTGTTTTTGTATTTCTGGTATACTTTCTCCTTTTCTTAATTTATTCCAATGTTCTATGTCTTCATATAAATTTTTTGCTATGCTATTTCCATCTGAAGTTTTAAAAAATAAACCTCTTTGTTTTAATATTTTTGGTATTGGTTTTAACAATGGATTTGTTCTTGCCAGCACTAACCAAGATCCTTTAGACATATCTATGTCTGTAAACTTATATACTTCAAATGTTTGCCCTGCTTCTTTTTTAGGTAAATAATCTTTCTCCAATCTATTATCTGTGACCCTAGATATTATGGATAAAGCTTTTTGTTGCACATAGCTTGGAACTCTTTCTGATTGTTTAAGTGGTATTTCCGTTGCTTCCCAATCAATAAAAGAATCTACATCTGCTCCCGCCCAACCAAATATTGCTTGGTCGTCGTCTCCTGCTATCCACACATCACAACCGTTATCTCTTTCTATTTTTTCTATCATAGCCCATTGTATTTTAGATAAATCTTGAGCTTCATCTACAAAAATTACATCAAGTTTATTTTGCACGTTGCCTTTATCCAAAAATTTTTCTAACATATCTGTAAAATCAATAAGACCATAAGTTTTTTTATAGTTTTGTATTTCAAGATCTATCGCTTCTAACTTATCTCTTTCTACTTTTCCAAGATGTTCATTAAGATCAAGTTGTTCTAATGTTTTTATTTGTCTTACTCTTGCTAAATTTATTAAATTTAAATATTCACTGTTTGATGAAAATATACCATTCCATGCGTCTTTTTCATAAGATGCATATTGAATTTGTATACCACATGTTTCACCTATAGCTTTATAATTTAATTCATTCATAACGTTTTCTTCTTTTAAACCTAAATTATTAAAAGCCAATGAGTGTAGTGTTCTAAAATATTTTATATCTTTTTTTGTTAAGTTTGGTCTTTGTTCTAAAAATCTATCTCTTGCCTCTTCAGAAGCTTTTTTTGTAAATGCAAAGTATCCAATTCTATCTAATAACACACCTTTATCTAAATACTGTTTTACTTTGTCTAGTAATGTTTTAGTTTTCCCTGTGCCTGGAGGTCCTATAACTTTATATCTCATTAGTAGTTAGATCCTTTTCTTTCTACAGGTTTATATTCTATTTTATCCACGTGTAATTGTTTAACTTTACATACCTTCTCCACTTTACCATCTACTTTAAGTGAATAATTAAATTCTACTTTAAATCTTTCTTTTAATTTTTGTCCTATTTTTTCTTTTGATATTTTCCAATCACTACCAAGGTGTGTGAGAAAAGCTTGGTACTTAAAAAAATGAAAACCCTCTTCAGTAAGACAAGATCCAAGTCTAATCTGTATTCTTTGTTTTGCTTGTGGTCCATTAATACAATATTGATATAATTCATTACCTAAAATATCATCTGTGCTTGTGCCTTCAGGTGGTTTAATATTCTGACAACTTTTTCTCCAATCATTTAATTTAGCTCGCCAATCTTTTGGTTTTATTGGTTCAAAATATATCCCTGTTTGTTCCCATATTAAATTTAATACTTCTTTTTGTGTAGTCATTAATTTTAAATTAGGTATGACAACTTCTATTTTATCATCATTAGGCATTACAACATTAAATCTATATTCTGGTTGTTCATATTTTATAATTTGAAAATCTGTGATGTCAGGAAAAACATTTATACTATCTGATTTAACACCATATGTTCTTGAATAACATAAACTACGCATACACTTATCTTGTATGGGATCCTCGTAACAAGTATGCCCTGCTGTTTCCTTATCCCAAGCTTTTATTTTTTGATCTAATTTAGATTTGTCCCAAGGTGATCCTAAATATTCATAGTTTGCTTTTGATACAAAGTCAGGCCACTTATCTTTGTATTTTTTTTTAGCAAAGACCATATAATTATACATAAATCTATCTCTGCCATCATCTAACTTTGTTTTAGAACATAACGCGAGACACGGTGGTCCATCATTAAACTCTGGATTAGTTCCAACTAAAATATTTTTATGTGTTTCATCTACCATAAAATCTAGTTTGTCTTTATCTATTTTAGATTGATTAGCTAATTGTATAAATTGTTCTAATGATAGTTTAGAATTATTCTTATCTATAGCGTATCGCTGTGTCTCACCATCATTGTAATATGGTAAGTTAATAAAGTTACCAGGTTTTATGTTTCCTTTGTCATCTTCCTTTAATTCTTTCTGCTTTGGAAAAATTTCTGTGGTAGGTTTTAAACCTAGTGGTAACAAAAAAGATTTTAATGCTTCTATTAAATCAGCTGTTGGTATGGGTTGTTTTAAAAATATATAACAATGTAATCCTCCACTTTTTGACATTAAAGGTATAAGAGGTAATTTGAATTTTTGAAATAAGGCTAAATATTTTTCTGTTTTAAAGTCTGAGTAATTTTTGGGATCAATATCAATACAACCAAACTGTGCAGTTTTATCTAATCTACACGGTTGTATACCAATAGATATTTTTCCTTTAATATGATTTTCGTAATCTTGTGGTGTAACTGGTCTTCCAGACCATTCGTAATCTGGTTTTAATTTATTTTTTTCAGAGTCTAATGTAGCTTTGGACATGTCGGCAATGCCGAAATCTCCACTATAACCCGAAAATAATTTTATAAATTCATTAACCATAATGATCCCGTATTATGGGCGGCTTTCAGTCTCCCTACGGCCGCCCACATTTCTCTTTCGAGAAATTAGTAATTTGATTTATCTTCCCCTGAAACTGTGGCAGCTTTTTGCTGCGACTTCTTTAAAGAGTTATAAAAATCACGGGCCATTTGATAAAGACCGGCATTATCAACTTTTCTTATCATGTCAATATTATAACCATGCCAATTAAAGTTGCTTCCTGCGTTTTCAACAGATCTTAGTCTGTATATTCTTGAAAACATAGGCGCTTGTACTGCCTTGCCAGTCTTGGGATCTGTCTCAAATTGGTCTTCCATTTGTGAGTTCCATCCTCTGCTGACTTTTAACTGAGTAGACTTCATTGTCATCAAAGCTTTCTCAGGTCTTTCTCCGTTAATGATAACAAAATGATTTGCTGTTTTGATAATCTCGTTACCATTTTTCAACACATCTTTGTTATTATTTTTACCTTGAGTTGTTTCTGCCATAATGCTTGGACCCCTATCTGGATGAACAGGTCTACCTTCACTTCTTTCAAAAGGTGCCCATTCAGGGTAAGTCATTTTGTAGAATACAGGAATAACTTCTATTCCTTTTTCTCCATCATACAGTTTTTTTGTAACCGTATTATAGAACATGCCAGCTTCTGCTCCCTCAACATATTTGGCATTTTTCTTTTTCGTTTCATCTGACATACTTTGCAGTAATTTCAGAAAAGGTAAAGCAAGATCACCTTTGTCAATGTTATCAAGACCCATTCCTGAATCTTTAACAAAATCCAAAGTTGCTAATGCACCACCTTGTTTGTTTGCGATGTCTCTTGTTTCTTCGCTCATGTTATTTGCTCCTTGTTATTTTTGTTTTGTTTCCCTTAAACAGATTAAAATGTTCAGATGGCAGTTCTTCATTTTTTTCAGAACGCTCTCTAAACAACGCTTTGAGTGTCATGGGTTCGACTTTCAACTTTTGAGTTGGTTCTAACCCACGACCTCGTGCAAGGTCTGCGTATTCGCTCGCCTTGTTATCTTCGCCACGACCAAAGGAAACAGTAACCTCATTTTTAATAAGATCACCTAGGCCATGCTCTCGAAGCCAGTTAAATGCGCCTTCTTTTTTGTTTAATGGTATTGTGGCGCTATAAATTTCTTTTACCTCTATTGCAGATCCATCAGCTAATTTCATTGTTTTCATTTTTAATGCACTCATAATTTCTGGTATAGCTATATTAGATATTTTATCTGCTTTTTCTTTTTTTATTTTTAGTTTCTCTTCTTCTAATTTTATTTCATCTTCAAGTTTTTGAAGTTCAACAACTAAACTAGATAGGTTGTTTACACCAGTAAGATTTTCCACATCTTGAGGTGCATCTTCAATAAACATTTTTTGTAAGTCTTCATTCATCTATATTTCCTTTCTCATATAAATTTATTTCTATTGAATAATATCTTCTTTCTTGTTTATCCCATTTTAAAACATTATATTTACCGTTTGTAATATCAGAGACGATAGAACATGCAACTCCTATTATTGCAGGATCACCTGTAAGTAGTAAATAATCTTTAGGTCCATAGTTTTTTAAACCTTGTCTTAATTTCATTATTAAAGGACCAGGTGAAAAAATTATTTGAGATAACTCTGGCAATAAAAATTTAAATGTACCATATTGTGATGCACCCATAATATTTATTTTAGGTCTACCTTCTCTAGTACCTGGTATTTCTTGTATAACGTAAACCGTAGGCACTTTATCTCTTTTAATTTTTTCGTAACTTATACTTTCTGACATTGACAACAATATAAACTTTGTGATATAAAAGTCAATAGAAAGTAGATAAATAAACATGAACTATAAGTTTAAAACTAAACCATACGCTCATCAGTTGAAAGCGTTAGAAATGTCTTGGGATAAAGAAGTGTTTGCGCTTTTTATGGAGATGGGTACCGGTAAATCAAAAGTGTTAATAGATAATGTGTCTATGCTTTATGATAAAGGTAAAATAAATGGTGTTGTAATTGTGGCACCAAAAGGCGTATATAAAAACTGGCATGAATCAGAAATACCAATACATATGGCAAATCATGTCGAATATGTGTCAACATTGTGGCAATCAAATATTAATAAAAAACAGGAAAAAGAATTATCTAAACTGTTCAAAACAGGTCATGAATTACACATACTAATTGTAAATGTTGAAGCCTTGTCTACAAAAAAAGGTGTTGATTTTGTTACTAGATTTATTAACTGCCATGAAACTTTAATGGTAATAGATGAATCTACAACAATAAAAAATCCAGAGGCTAAAAGAACTAAAAACATTTGTAAATTAGGAAGACTTACAAAATATAGAAGAATACTTACTGGAGCCCCTGTAACTAAATCACCTTTAGATTTATTTAAACAGTGTGAATTTTTGGATCCGTGGTTGTTAGGTCATCAATCTTATTATGGTTTTAGAACACGATATGCAATTATGAAAACTGCAAACTTTGGAGGTAGATCAGTTCAAATAGTTGTAGGTTATAGAAACATACCAGAATTATCAGAAAAACTTACAGGATTTTCTTATCGTGTTTTAAAAGATGATTGTTTAGATTTACCCCCTAAAACATATACTAAAAGAATAATACAACTTACAGATGAACAACAAAAACTATATTCACAAATGAAAAAAAGTGCCTTGGCTGTTATGAATAGTAAGTTAAGTACAACTGCAACAGCTATGACTCAACTTATGCGTTTACAACAAATAACTTGTGGTCATTTTAAATCTGATGATGGGGTTGTACAGGAAATAAAAAATAATCGTATTGTAGAACTTATGGACACGTTAGAGGAGATACAAGGTAAGGTTGTAATATGGGCACATTGGAGGAACGATATAGCAACAATAGTAAAACATATAAAAGAAGAGTATGGGGATAACTCTTATGTAACTTATTTTGGCGATACTACTGTTGAAGACAGACAAAAAGCTATTAAAAAAATACAAGATCCTAAAAGTTCTGTAAGATTTATTATAGGCACACCACAAACAGCAGGTTATGGTATTACACTTACCGGTGCTTCTACTATGATATATTATTCTAATGGTTATGATCTTGAAAAAAGGATGCAATCAGAGGCTAGAATAGATCGTATAGGTCAAGAAATGCCTATGACATATATAGATATTATGTGTGAAAAAACTGTTGATGAAAGAATAGTAAAAGCTTTACGTAAAAAAGTAAATATAGCCACTCAAGTCATGGGTGAAGAATTAAAAGCTTGGATATGAAGCCACCTTTTCATTACAGAATGGTAATACTTATGTTAATTGGAGGCTGTGCTCCTGTATTAATAACAACAGTATTAAATCACTATTTTGGTTTTTCAGTAAAAAAATCTATGGAGTTAACTTTTGTGCTTTGTATTCCTATTGCAGTTTGGTTAGCTAGTAAAATTAACGAACGTTGGCATGATGACAGAGAAGACTAGAGTTTTTGTAATAATACGACAATAACACCGCCCATACCTGTAACTACAGCACCCATAGAAACTAATAAAATTCTTTCAATTCTAGTAATTTGAGTTTGTAATTGATTCATACGTTCGTATGTTTGTTTTTGCATGATCCTGCAAAGTTTTTCATGTGATTCTATTTTTTGTAATGCGTTATCTCTTGCCATCTTACCAATACCCATCATCTGCCCAACCGCCACCACTATCGCTTGAACTACTAGAACCACCACTATCACCACTATCACCACTATCACCACTATCACCGTAATCATAAGCGGGAGCTGGAGCTGGAGCCGGAGCTGGTGCCGGAGCTGGTGCCGGAGCCGGAGCTGGTGTTGGTTCGAGTTCATCAAATATTGACTCTGTAGCTAAACCTGCCTCTACATCTGCTTCATCAACGACATCAGCAAACTCTGCGTCAGATGTTGTCTCTCCTTCGTCTTCATAAATTTGTTCTGCTGGAGTTTGACCTGTCAATGCAACTTCATCAATAATGTTTTGGTCAGGACCTAAAATTTCTTGTTGCTGTTGTAAATTTAACGCTATATCTTCCGCAGTGCTAGTTGGTGTTATGGCACCTGTTTCTTGAAGTATTTTATCGGATAAAACATCAGCAGCAGCATCAGTTATAAAAAATCCACCAACTTGTTTAGCTATTTCTCTTATAACTTCGCTACTTCCTCCAGTTAAAGCAGCAAGACCTATTCTACCTCTTTGAACAGCTTTTACAACTTGATCACTTGTAACGTTACCAAGAGCATTTCTTGCTTTTTCTACAATGCCTGTATTTTCTATTTCCTCTTGTGTTAAAGCTTCTGTTCTTTGTTCTGGTGTCGTAGCTTCAAATTCATAATCAAAAACTGGTTGAGCATACACATCTCCTGCTATTCCAAACTCATCAAGAACATTGCCTGTTCCTATTCCTGTTGGCCCCTGTGCACCACTATAAACATCTCCCGCTACACCAAATTCATCTACAATATTTCCACCAGGTATTTCATCAGGTCTTGTTATATCTCCAGTAACGTCGTCAACTTGTGTTCCTATCTGCGTGGTAACAACTGGTTGTCCTGCAAAAGTTCCAGCCGTTGGTAAAAACTCATCAACAATGTTACCACTAGGTGTTCCATCTGGACTTGTTATATCTCCTGTTATAGGATCTACTGTTGTTCCAGGTGTTGTAGTAAATGTTGGTTGACCACCAAACTCTCCTGACTCTACTAAAGGTTGGTTCACAGTGTCCCCTGTCGCCTGATCCTGGACTCCTGTATCTACTACAGGTGCTTCTACTGCAGGTGCTTCTACTGCAGGCGTCTCAACAACAGGTTGTTGTGATGGCATTCCGCCATAATAAAAATTAAATAAATCATTAAGATTTGTAACTGATGTACGATCAACAAAGGCACCAGGTTCTACTTCTTGTATATCAGTTAACTGAGAACCTTGAGCTAATAAAGGTTCTACACTTGTAGCAATACCAGATAAACCTCTTCCTGCTGTAGGGTTTATTAAAAACTCGTTATTTATAATATCATCTTCTTCCATTAAACCACTCCTCTTTGTCTAAGTCTTATTTGTTGCTCTTCTGGTGATAATAAAGCTTGCTCTGTTTGTGTCAATCCTGTTTGTGATACAGGAATATTATTTGTAGCTAATGCTTGTCTACTGATATCTGGTGTTACTGGTAGTGGTGGAGTTTGTATGTCTTCAAATAAAAAATCGTCAAGCTCCGCATCAAAACTTCCAAATAAAGGTATAGTTTTAAATAAACTTCTCATCGCTCTTAAAGTAGGAGCCACTTCTAAATATATATTTGGATCACCTAAATTTTCAGCAATTTCTCCAAATCTTTTTCTTATATCTTCTGATGGAAAATATGGTTCAAACTTTGCGTTTCTTAAATTATTAAATGTTTTTCCTGCAATTTGTCTATCGCTAAATTCAGTTCTAAGTCTTGATGTATCAACACCTAATATACCGGCAGCATTTATATTTTTAAACATTTCTTGTTGAACGTTAAATCTAGCTCTGTTTGAAACATAATATCTTCTAATAACATCGTTTGGTTTTATTCTGCCTCCTCTTAATAATCCAAAAGCTCCTCCTGTAAACTCTCTTCTAGCATTTCTTATACCTTCTTGATATTCAGATATTTTAAAACCCATAGACTGTAATGGGTTGACTTTAATTGGTCTTAGCCCCATGAATCCTGCTAATTCTGGACCAATATTTAAAATTTCTCCTCGTTTGTCTGGTGTACCAAAAGAAGCTTGGCCTAATCTTTGAAACTGTTTGTAAGATGGTGCAAGAGCATTTCCTAAATGTAAAAATCTTATTTTTGCTTTATCTCCTGCTGAAGTTTCATCAGTGTATAGTCTTCTACCTTCTTGTGTAACACCTCCTCTTACTGTTAAATCTGTTACGGCTTCTGTCCAAATAGATTCTGATATAAATGGATTCATTAATTCTGCGCCAGCTTCATTAACTCCTCTTACAAAACCAGATAACAATGTTCTGTCATCTTGTTGTCCCTCTAAAATATTGTTAAATAAAGTATTAAAAGGTCTAGCAATTACATCGTATGCATTACTATGACTAAAATCTATGTATCTTAATTCACCGTCTTCTGTTTTAATTGGTATAAGTGTAGAGTTTTTAGACCACTCGGGTACGAATTGTCTTAATGCTTGTATCTCATCTTCTGTGACATCGTAGATAGCTTTAGCACCCTCTACAACAATTTCTGGCGCAACTACAGTTGTAAAAGCAAGACCAGATATTCTTTTAAATCCAGTTCCGTACATAGGGTTATCATTTCTAACTAACTGTCTTGTTGCTCTATCTACAACAACAGGAGTAATGTTACTACCTATTACAGGTCTTGAATGTTTTAATTCTTTTAAACCTTGTTCTGCTATGTTTGTAGTTGTTCTTATAACTTCAGATGGAAAAGACATGAAATTACCAATCGGTAATAGTCTAGCTGTTTTAACTGCTGTTCCTACAAAAGCATAATTAGGAACTGTATTTTTAACTATATTTGCAGCATTTTGTTTTAGCCCTTTTAAGATTGCAGGATCTGCAACATCAACACCTTGTTTAACAGCAGCTTTTTTTAATCTATCTAACTCTACAACATAGTTTGTAATCTTCCATGTATCATCTTCTGCAACATACTTACCTTGAAAAAACTTACCTACTTTTTTTAATTTTGACATAAAAGGAGAAAGTATTGCATCTGCGTTAGCAATATTAGCACCTCCACTTGCATCTCTTAACAAATTAACCAAGTCCCCTATTTGAACCTGTGAATTTACAACACCAAGTTCTAATAACTCTCTGTAAGCTGCTTGTGCTTTAGGACTTCCTGGTCCTAATTTTAATAACGCAGACACATCAATACCTTCAGCAAAAGCTCTTTTTAATAAACCAGGATTAGTTAGTCCTTCAAATAAAACACCATTTGCACCAGCAAATGCACCTGCACTAAAAAAATTACGTAAGTGTGTAGGTATAGATAAAACTGTTTTTGATAATTGTGATATACCTTTTGGAAATAATAAAAGATTTCTATAAAACCAACTTGCAGCTTTCTCTGCGGGATTCGCTCCCTCTCTTCCTCTAACAACAGCTGCTAAACCACCACCAATATTGTTTATATTTTTTATAGCATCTGCTATTTCTTTTGTTGTGTGTGTTTGATCACTAAAAGGACTAATTAAAGTTCTGCCTCCTGGCAATTGTTGTAAGGTTTCATTTAGAGGAACTACTTCTATTCCTGTTGTTGGTGAATTAACTGCTCTTTTAGCGGCCTCTTGTCCTTCCCAAAAAAATCCTCTACCACCTTCTGTTTTAACTTTATTATTTTTTGCAGCAATATCATCTAAATAGGTTGCTGTTCTTGCAACAGCAGATAAATTAGTTATAGCATTAAATATAGAGTATCTAGGGTCTTCTATTTCACCAAACAATTGTCTAAAATTTTTACTACCCTTACCAACTGCTTTTTCAAAACTTTTTGTTTTTACCATTCCTGTTTTATCTTGATAAGTTAAATCAGGTAATTTACCTGGTTTCTTTTTTATTTTAGCTTGATTAATAATATCATCTACAAGGTATTTCGCTTCTTCAAAATATTCTGTGCCACTTTTATCAAAAGGTTTTGTTCTTGTTTTATCTGTCTTTGCTAAATATCTTCTAAATAAATTTATAGTCCCCATGTATGCTTCATCTGTTGGTTTATTGTTTTGAAATAATTTAGCAAGTCCTTTTGGTTGTTGTAAAACTCTATACGTATTACCTATCCAACCTTGAATTCTATTTTGTAATATTTCTTTTAAATCTTTAGTGCCTGCAGAAACAACATCTTTAGTATTACCTTTAATAATATCAATTAAATTTGTAAATTCTCCTCTAGCAGCATTTAAATTAGTCACAATATTTTGTATTGACTCATTGTTTATTTTTTTATCACCTAAAAATTTAACAAGACTATCTGTAGCTTTTGGATTTAAAGGTTTAGAAAGATCACCTTCAAACATAATATCATTTATTTTTTTATATAATTCTTTTTGAGCTGACTCAGGGTTTGTATCAAAAAATTTTCTTGTGTGTGGTATACTCTTATCTACTTCTTTAGTTATGTTTTGTACAAGTTCTGTTGCTCTAGCTGCATCTCTTGCTTTTAAACCAGCCTTTGCCATTTCTGATGTAAATAATTCTTTACCTAAATCTCCTTCAGGTCTAAAAGGTGAACCAATATATTTATCAACCCATCTTTCAAACTTACTATTACTATATGCTAAGTCTTTCCCTCTTTTTGATAAAGCTGATGCAGCTTTACCAGTTCCATAAACAAAAGGTGTTAAAAATATAGATTCTGTTCCAAACTTTACTCTGTTTAATAATTTTCTTGTAGCGTCTTCTCTGCCTTCTCCTTCATTTAAATCTAAACTTGTTGGCCCATCAAAAAAATCTCCAAACGTTCCAATGTCCTCTACATCAGCAACTAAAGTTTCTCCTGCTGCTCCACCAAAAACACCTGCTGCAAATCTTTGCACACCTGCTTTTTTATTAAGACCATCAGCTTTAACTAAACCTTTCATGACATTAGGAGATCTTAAGTTAGCGTATTGGCCAGCTTTCTTTGCTTTTATGGCTTTGTCAGCTAATTTAGTTCCTAGTTTAAATCCAGCACCACCAGGTATACCAATGGATATAAGAGTTTCTGTAAGCTTACCTACAACTCTATCTTCTGCATATTCTTCAAAAGGATTAATGGTATCAAAAAATTTTTCTACATCTGCTGCTGTATTAGAATCTGCTCCAAGATCTACAAGTTCAGCACCAAGCGATACTACACCTTCAACTGTTTTTAATACACCGGATACAAGACCTGCTCCGATTGCCGTATACCAACTTGTGTCGTTATTTTCTTCTGCTGGTATTAGAGGGACAAATTTTGCCATTTATCCTCCTATCCGCTTAGATCTTCAAAAGAAGTGCCTATAAGGCTTTCATCTACTTTTCTCTTTTTTTCTTCTTTTCTTCTTTTTAAACCTTCTTCTGTTTGTTTAGCTATTTTTTTTTGATATTCAGTTTGTTCAAAACCTAATTTTGATTTAGTAGAATCTGGTAAATCATCACCCTCTGTGTCAGGTATGGCAGTAGATGATACAGAAATAAAACCTAATTCACCATCAGGATTTTTAATTAATTTTTTAGTTTCACCTGTATTTATGTCATAAAATACTTTACCAATTTTTCCTCTATTTTGTTTTGCAAAACTTTTTGCAGCTTTTTCATTTGATAAATCTACTTCTATAATTCCACCTATTTGAGTTTCACCGTAGTTCTTTACTAATTCAGGTCTTACTTCTACAAAGAATTTAGCTTTATTTGTTGCTTTGTTAAGGTCTCCATCATAGTCTTTTAAATATTCTGCGGCTAATTTATCTACATTTAAACCTGATTTCATACCAGCAATATCTCTTTGTGCTTCTAATCTTTTCTCAAGTAATTTTTCTTGAAAAGCTCTTTCGTTTGCTATGGCTTTTTTAGTTTGAAGTTGATTAAATAAATTTTGTGTAGGTTGTTTAAATGAAGTAGCAACATCAGCTAAAGTCCCTTGTCCCGTGGAACCAGATAATAAATTTAAGCCACCTGATATTAATAATTGATTAATAGGATCTTCAAATCCACCTTGCTGATATTTTTGTCTATCTACTTTTCTATCAGTTAAACCAGTCATAATACCTTGACTAGTTGAACCACCTTTTCTAAACATTGGTCTTTTTAATACTCTCATTATTTTATCGCTCCATATATTCCAGCTAATGTAGAACCAATACCTAACGCAGAGGCTAATGGACTAGCTGATGGTGGTGCTTGACCTATTGTTGTTGCTCCTCTTTGACCACCCATTAATCCAATAACACCTGTTCCTAATTGTCCTAATCTGTTAAATCTTTCTTGCGCTGCAGCTAGATTAGCTTGTCTTGTTGCGTCTAATTCAGCTTGTGTCTGTGCTTGTCTTGTAGCACCTAATGTCCCTAAACCAGCTATTTGTGTTCTAGCTAAAGTTTGTGCTTGTGCTCCTAATCCAGATTGTAAATTAGCTAAACCTAATTGATTTGCAAGATCTTGTTGTCTTGATCTTTGTGCTTGTTGAAATCCTTGTTCTAATAATCCTGCTTGTAAAGCCGCTCGATTCCTGTCGCTTGCTGATGCATACTCGGCTTGTAGTACACCTTCACGGCCACCACCAAATGCACCAGGCGTACCTAATGCTTGTGCAGCTTGTTGAGCTTTTTGTGCTGCTGCTTGTCTATCAAATTCAGTCAACGTCGCATCAATAACAGATGTTTGATATGGAGACATAAAACTACCTTCAACTACATTTGGTGTAACAACATTTCCTTGTGCATCTCTAGTTGCTAACTGTGCTCCAGTTAAAGGTCCTGTCAAACCTGTTGCAGCTGTTGCTGCTTCTCCCGCTTTTGTTAAAAAAGGTTGAAAAGATCCTAATCCTGTTGTTGCATCTTGTGCTTGTGTAATTGCTGCTGTTTGTAATGCATCTTGTGCTGCAACTTGTGGGGCTAATCCTGCTAAACTTTGTTTTGTAATATCAAATTGTTGTGCTTGTGCTTGTCGTTGTGCAAACTGTGCTGGTGTTTCACCCGCTAATTGCGCAATACCAGTTGCTCCAGGTGCAACGACTGGTTGACCAACTTCTGTTGTTAATTGATCCGCATATGTTTTACCTAATGCTTCTAAATATTCTGCAGGTAATACTCTTTGAATTGTTTCAGCCATTATGCAACTCTACTCTCTAATTTTTTCATTGTATCATACATTCTTTGTGCTCCTTTTTGTATACTACCACCACCTGCAGCTCTTACTGCATCAGCTGTCATTACGAATTCGTTTTTAGATAACATTGCTGGAACGTCATCTGCCTTTTCTTTTACACCAATTGGCACAAAACCGCCAGTCTTTCTCATATCTAATTCTTTGACTCCTTCAGAGTTCATTTTCACAGGCACATCCATGATACCACCTTTACTTCTATTTATAGCAAAAGAATTTATGTTGTCTTTGTTTTCTATTTCTTTTAAAATAATTTCATTGTTTCCTAGATAACCCTCCTCTAATATTTTTTCTTTACCACTCAACATACGAGGATTAGAATTTACATAAAAATTAATAGTTCCAGCATATCTACGAGCAGTGTTACTATCTAAATCATATTTGTTCATTAATCTTTTTGCTAAATTACTTTCAAAAGTTATAATATTTCTACTTCTTTTTTTCATAAATTCTTCATATTCTAATTGATCAGGATTTCCAAATATACTACTTACTCCACCATTATCAAAACCTATTCTTCCTCCTTCAGCTTTATACTCTACTAAATTTCTTTGTACAAAAGACTCTACATCTGTAGCTGAGGCAGTTGGATTAAGTTGAGAATAGTATCTTCTTAAATAACCACCTACTGCTGTTTTTCTTCTTTGTAAATATTCGCCTTCTGTTTCATCTTCTCTTTTAGGTCCTACTAATTTTTGACCTAATAATGCTAAAGCAGTAGTTCCTAAAAATATACCTGGTGTGCCTTTACCTATTGCTTTACCTAAAGCAAAGGTGCCTTCAGCTCCAAATAAACCTTTTGTTCCTGGTATTAGATCACCTGTGCCAGCCATTACTTCCCCTGGGCTACCTAATAAAATATTTCTTGCTGACTCTTTAAATCCAATACCTCCACCTATACCTCTTCTAGATAAAAAACTATCTGGTCCACCAAAACCAAATCTTTTAGAAGCCATACCTCCAAGACCAACAGCTCCTCCATATAAAGCAGATGAACCTAAATCTCCTGTTCTTTGAAATCTACCTAGACCACCAACGATAGCTGCGGGTAAGGCAAACTGAGGTGCTGCAACAGCTGCAATAGGTGCAGAAACCTCTGCGAATCTTGCTACTTCTTTTGGTATAAGTTTACGGACAAAATTTCCAACATCACCGACTAAATCTCCTAATCCATATTTTTGTCGGATGGTTTTAACGGTCATTATTCCGCCATTATTACGTAACTGTCTTTGCATTTGAGCTCTTGTTATCATATGTTTATTTAATTAAATTTTTAAGGCAGGAGTTTCACCTGAGTTTATCAACTTACTAGTTTTCTCCTAGTAAATCAAGACTATGTTATAGTATCTCTAGGTTTTATTTCTAGAGCAGACAACACCACATGTAGTCTATTTGCTGTTGCCGCTGTTACTTTTAATACTTCACTTTCCTCTAAAACTAAAGGATTTGATAGTAATTCTGTAGTTGCATTAGCTGATATGGATTTAGTCTTAAATAAGCTAAATACGTTATCGCTGGTGTCTGTAATCGTCACTGTTATGGTATCAGCATTACCAGAGTCTTCAGACACTAATATTGATCTAACCACCCCTGTTGTGGCTGTGGGTACAGTATACAGAGTTGTAGCACTTGTTGTCGTTAAATCTACTTTTTTATTTACAAAAGAATTTGCCATTATGCTAGGAAAAAGTTAAACGCTTCAACTTCGTCTTTTACGTCTTGTTGAAAGGTTGTGTTAAGTTTTTGTATTACACTATCAACATCTCTAACAAATGATTGTTGTACTTGTTGATCGTATTCTCTATTCGGTTGTGTTAAGGATTGTACAATTCTAGCCATTATCTTCTTCCATCCGGTTGATAGTCTATTCTAAATGTGCCTAATTTCCAAAACTGACTTGTGCTTGTATTAGCTATTTTTAAAGATATAGATCTTGCTCTAGCACGTGTATCAATTTTCTGTGTACCACTTGTAATAGTAAAAGGTCCTAATGTAGAACTAGCTTGTGTATCATTTGGAAAGTCTCTTAAATTTAAAGTTACTACGGCATCTCCTGTTTGTGTTAAAAAGTCTGGTATCACTCTTCTTATTTTCATCATGAATTCACCATCACCAGCTAACCCTTGTTGACCTATATCAAAGTCTCCTGATTCTATGTTAGCAGCAATGGCTGTTGTTGCACCTTCTTTAACTTGATTTAATCCTGTTTCATGTTCGTAGTATGTAGATGTACCATCACTATTACCAAAGATATAATTTGTATCTGTTGTAGCCGTTGTACCATCTTCATTATATTCTGTTGCGTGAGGTTTACCAAATACAGCAGAATCTTGCCACGCTGTTCTAGCTAATGTTCCTGTAGTCCATACTGGTCGCTGGGGACTTGAGTCTAGATAATTATAAGTTACCACCCTGTTTACTGTTCCTGATCCTGAGTTAGGATAGAACCACATTACTTCGCCAAACAAATTGTTTAATCCTGCATTGATATGTTGTTTTGGTGTTGTGTTAATATCATCATAAACATGATCTTCAACTAAACACGGTAATGATTCTAATTTACCAGTGTACCTAAAGAAACCATTTTCTGACATCCAGTAAACTGTACCATCAACTTCTACTGCTGCATTCTGTCCAATTAATCCACAGTTTGTACCTACTTGTTGAAATGAGAAAGTAAATGGTGGACCAACAAAACGCATAATAAATAATGCAGTGTCTGTCCAAATGTAAATGGCATCTCGACCTCTAATGGCTCCAACAATCTTTGATCCGTCTGCAAGTCTTTGTGTACCAGCTGTGTTTGTCGCTGACGGTGTATAAGTATTAATATCTTCTTGAGAAGAGAATCTTATAAACATAGGATCTTGTGTTGTTTTTGTTCCAATCGTTGTTTCTGTACCAAAAAATATTAAGTGTCTATCGGGTGTAGATACTAAACTAAATGCAGAAGCTGTTGGTGCACTTGTAATAATAGTTGCTCTTGTATTGTTAGCTCCTGTAGGATTAGAGTCCCATTCAAAACTTTCACCACTGTTAATGGTTGCAACAAGTTTATTACCAAAGTTATCTAATGACCATAATCCTGGTGCAGTTATTACGTCTCCTGATGCTGCAGCATTCCACGCAAAGAAATTAGATGCATCAGTTACAGTTGCTCCTGATGAGTGTGAAGCTGCTGTTGTTCCTGAAGCTCCTCTTGTTAAACCTGATAATGTACCACCACTGTTAGTTGTGTAAGTAATAAGTTCACTGTCAATCAATACCGTTCCTGAAGATGGAAATGAAGTTGAACTAGCCATTGTTAAACTTGTAACAGATGTGTTGATACTTGATGATAATGTTGATGTAAATTGTCCTGTTTTAAAACCACTCCAAGGTCCTAAACCAAATCCTGTTGATGCAACCTCTACAGCTGGACCTACTGGATAATAGTGTCTAACTCTAATACCACCTGATGTACTAGCACCACTACCTGATTCATTCGATCCAACGTTAATTGTTAATGTTGTTGAAGATGGAATTGATGTTACCATAAATTTGTTATCATCAAAATTCTGTGAATTAAAATTAGAGTTTGTTATAGATGTAAAATTATCTAATAAGATAATATCATATTGATTTATATTATGTGCTGATGAAAAAGTTAGTGTTACAACTGCTGATCCGTTGGTTGTAGAAAAAGCACTAGTTAATGTTGTCGTAGCTTTAAGAGGATGTATGTCATAAAAGATACCACCTGAATAAGCATATAAAATTCTATTAGTTCCAAGCACAGCATACTTGATGCCTGATGTATTGATAAAGTGATGAATAGCTGTGTTACGACCTGTTATATCTACTGAACCTAATTGAGACCAACCACCTATTTTTTCTGGTGTACCATATCTAAATCTAACATTATCTCCGTTAACCCATTGGCTCTCGCCGCCAGTTGCAGTAACTTGTTTATTGAATCCAGGTGCAAATTTAACTTTTTGTAGCATATGTATTTCAGATTATAATAGATTGCGTTGTGAATCAACGAGTTTTGGGTATACCCAACATAGGTCTTTTATCATATAAATTAGACTTTGCAAAGGGTCCATTTGCATGATTATAATGTAAGAATACTTGACCACATAATTTACCTTCAAACGGTTCTCTCCAATGCTCCAATTCACAACCAGAATATATAATCATATCCCCAGGTTTTAATAGATATTTAATACCTTTAGGAGCGTCTGGTTTATGTATATTTTTATGTTCATCAATGACATTATCAGATCCCGTAGGGTCTATAAATATAGGCCAAGGATCGCCACCTAAACAAAGAGTGGTGGATATTTCACAGCTTGGTCTGTCCTTGTGTCTTTTTAAAATATTACCTGTTCTATAAAGTCTTGTGTAAGAATAAGTGGGTATTAAATCTAAACCAGTTTTAGCTTTCATAACAGGAATTGTTTTAATCAATAATGTTTCCATTAATCGGTCTGCATATTTTGCATATGAATTAGGCACTTGTTCATCTTTAAAATTACCTAGTAAAAAATTTCCTTCATGTGTTGTTTGATTAGTAAGCATCCAATAATCAGCTTCAGCTGATATTTGTAAATAACGATAGGCTATATCACATACTTCTTTAGATACAGCATTACGAATAATTTGATATTTATTTTTTTTAAAACTCATACTTGTATAAAATTGTAAGAAACAGACACTCTCCAATTCTTTTCACCTTTATCTGTGTTCATATTAATATCAACACCATGAGGTTGCCAAGATGGAAAAAATATCATTCTACCCTCAACAGGTTCATGAGCTATAACACGCCATAATTGTTTAGGTAAATTATCTACTCTTCTTGGCATATATGTGTTAGGTCCTGGTCTTGGGTCTTCTAAAAATAATTTACCAGAATTTTTTGGTACTTTAATATAATAAACTCCAGACCATAATGAATTAGGGTGTGTATGGGTTTTATTATAACTATATGTAGGATTAATATTAGCCCACATATTACCTAAACCTAGCTTAGGTTGAATGCCATAATCTCTATTACAACCCTCTGCCATTTTAAACAGTTCTTGTATTAAAGGCTGATATTCTTTTTTGTCATTCATGTCGGTTGAACTATGCCAACCAAAACCTGAATTAGTTTTAAACTCTCCAGTTTTTCTTCCAACGTTTAAATCTTGTTTATACCACGCTTTAATATGTTTAAATAAATATTGATTTAATTTTTTAGCATTAGGTAAATCTCTCCAATACATTGGTGTTGGAAATAATACTTCTCTATTCATTTAAAAGGTGTTCCTCCAAACCACATAACTAGAGATCGTCTTATTCCTTTCTTAACTGGTTCTACTCTATGTCTCATAAAAGAAGCAAAAAACACAGCTTGTCCTTGTTGTAATGTAATTTTACTTTTACCATCATCAAAAGCCAAATCTCCACCTTTAAATTCTGATGGATCAGATAACAAACAAGTCATAGATATTTTTCTAATAGGATGTTGTCCTGTTTGTCCAAAGGCATTTAAATCCATGTGCCAATCATAAAATCCACCTTTAGGATATTCTGTAAATTGTGCTGGTTCTGTTAATCTAACATTATCAAACATCATGTGATTTAAATTAACAATAGATAATTGATTCTCCACTGCTTTGTACATTTCTGGCATTTTATGAAATGGAATCCAACTTATTGTAGTAACTCTTTTTTTAGTGTCTTGCTTACCATCTTTACCACCACCTACTTTAGCTTGTTCTGGTTTTTGTTGATGACCAGCTTGTATAATTAATCTACATTGTTCAGGTGTAAACATGGGTCTAATTGTTGTAGCAATATAAGATTGCCATTTAGGCATATAAGGAATCATTCTAATTGTCCTTGTCCTCTTCTTGAAGATACTGGATTATATTCAACATCAACATTACACACTAAAGTTCTTCTTGTTTCTTTTGTTCCGTTAAATGGATATACGCAGTGTCTCATATCATAAGGAAAAACATAAAAATCTCCTATCTTCATGTTAGGTGAATAATCTGTTTTAGCGAATTGACCCGCCGCTGCACCTATAATTTGTAATCGTC
>VTLG01016308.1_pt1 | contig 39127 bp, 57 predicted proteins | sample 4694571 | NCBI WGS metagenome assembly VTLG01 (sample SAMN12604809, study PRJNA352737) | marine metagenome | biome: ENVO:00000447; feature: ENVO:00000209|ENVO:00000569|ENVO:01000036; material: ENVO:00002151; isolation source: viral sequences binned using virsorter ... | reverse complement strand
GGATTAGGTGGATTTAAAATTAATAAAAAAGATTTTGAATTATTTTATGAGTTTGTAAAAGCAGCAAAAAATGATGTAAAAACAAGATTTACAGATAATGTTATTTTATCAAAATTTACTGCAGATAGGATGCCAGAAGATTTAATTGACAAAAATAAAATTACAACTCAAGAACAAAAAGATTTGGTTGATTTTTTAGATGAAACTTCTAATGCTAACAAACTTCATGCAGATAAACAAAAATCTTTTTATCAAAGAGTAAAAGATTTTGCTACTAAAAAAGAATCAAGAAAAGAAGAGTTTACAAAATTTAAAGAAGAATTTATTGATGTTGGTGCATCAGTAAATGTAGCGTTAGATGATGCAGCGCAAAAACTTGGTCTTGAAGGTTCTGTTGTTGCTTCGCATGCTAGAATAATGAAAGACAATGTTTTGCAAAGCAATACAAAATCTTCATTTGTAAATGAACAAATAAATAGCAAAATATATCAAGACATGACAGGTGCTGAATTAAAAGAATTTGACAAACTTATATTAGTTGCTAATGAACGTAGCATAAAAAAATATCAAGATAATAAATTACCTATATTAGAAAATGAGTTGATAAATACTCCTTCTCAAAAAAGAAAAAAAAGAGATAGTCTTAAAAAAGAAATTAAAAGAATAAAAAATTATAAATATAGTGGCGGTACAAAACTAATAAATCCTAATAGTGTAGAAGATTTATTATCACTTATGCCATCTGAAAATGCTAATAAACTTAGAGGTAAAATTAAATTATATTTTGATACATACAGAGAGATGAATCAAAAATTATTTAATGCAGGTATTATAGATAAAGATTTATTAGAAAAATGGAACGCTAGAGATTATACAAAAAAAGAATATATTGATAAAATAAGAAATCAAAAAAATGGAACAGATTTGCTTGGGCGCAGAATAACTGTAACTAATAATGGGGTAACAAGATTAAGCGAAGGAGATATTGGATATTTACTTAATGAACCAAGACAATTTTTAACAGATTATGTAAATCAAGCAATAGGTAAAATTGATAGAAATAATGCAAATAAAGCTATGGCAAATCTTTTAGCTACAAAAGATGTAGATTTAAGTGATATAGGTTTTTTAAAAAAAACAAAAGATAAAAATTTTGATTTAGACCATACAGAAGTAAAATATTTTGATAATGGATTGCAAAAATCTTTTTATTTAAAAAATAAAGTAAATAATGGTTGGGTAACAGCTTCACCTATGTTAAATACAGAACTTACTCATAAACTTAATCAATTTTCTTTTAATAATATTTTAAAAAGTACAGCTACTGGTTATAATCCAGCTTTTGCTATTACAAATATATTAAGAGATATAGGTTATGTTACTTTTACACAGCATGGTTTATATAGCAATAATTTATTAAAAGCATATAAAGATATGGCGTCAGATATGGTTGCAGTTTTTCCTGAAGTTAGAAAAGGATTGGACTCAAAAATCGTTCAGGACTATTTAAACGAAGGTGGAACTATGCAACTTTTATCAACATCTTCAAGATATGGAGATGCTTATGCTGGAAAAAATTTAAAAAGTGCTGGTCAATTTTCTTTAGCTAATTTTGGAAAACTATCAGAATGGAGTGAATTGACAACAAGATTAGCTGTTCGTAAAAGAATGATAGATAATGGGTTTTCTTCTTTAGAAGCAACACATAAAGCAGTAAATATGATGAATTTTAGTATGGGCGGAAGAAAAGCAAAATTATTTGAAATTGTTATGCCATATTCAAATGCTCAAATTCAAGCTACAAGAGGTTTATTTAGAGGTTTAAAACCATATAAAGTAATAGAAGAAGGTAAGCTAAAACAAAAAAGTGGAGCAACTACGAGTTTATTTAAAAGTGCGCAAATAGGCTTAGTTCAATATACTTTTAATAAAATGTGGAATAGCGATGAACAAACTTCTGAAATTTTAGAAAGAATACCAGATTCAGTTAGGCTTAAAAATTTTATAATTCCATTAGGTTACAGAATACCTGACCAAGCTGGATTAATGAGAGATGCATATATAAAAATACCAAAAGATAATGGTCAACAAATAGTAGGTGGTGCTGTAGATTTGCTTTTTGAAAGAGATAGAAAAGGTTATATAAATTCTAATAAAATTGAAAAATTTTTTGACACATTATCAGCTTTACAGCCTTATCAAATATCAAGTTTAAACCCTGCAGTGACAATGCTTATTGGTGCTTTATTTAACAAAAATACATTTTATACAGATATATATAAAGGTAATAAGAATGTAAGCGGTAGAAATAAAACAAATCATTTTTCAGAAGAATTGATATATCAAGATATTGGCAATATTTTAAATGTAAGTCCTGCAAAGCTAGAGTATGCTAGCGAAAGATTAATTGCAAGCAATAATCCAGCTACAGATATGGCACATGGTGCTTATAATATTTTAAGAAATACTTTTTCAGAAGAAGGAAAAGCTATTCATGATAAAAGTTTAGAAAAATCAATTGGTGTTCCAGTTTTAGGAGCAAGAGGAATTAGAAAGTTTCCAGAAAGAATTATAGGGTTAGCAGATAGTAGAAATTTTGCTATTAAAAAACAAACATTAGAATTTGAACAAAGAAAGAACGATGAAAGAGCTAATGGTAATGAATATATTGATAGTTTTATTTTAAGATTAAAATCTACTGAAGATAAAAAATTACAAAATCAATATAAAGAAGCATTATTTGATTGGTTCAATGATGTAGAAAAAAATATTGGACCACAAGAAAGAAAAAGATTAGAAAATAGATTGTCTACAAGATATCAAGTTTCTAACTCTGAATTAGCAAAAGGCATTTTGCAAAATAGTTTAAATAAACCGCCTATTGTAAAAGCTTTTACAATTGCTAGTGAAATAATAAAATTTGAAGATGACCCAAATGCGCAAAGAAAAATTTTTACAGAATTAATTGCTGTTAAAGGATATTTAACAAAAGATACAAAAGAATATTATAATGCAATTATGCAGTCTGTAAAATTTCAAAAAAACAATTTTGGTAAAATTTATAAAGACCCACCATTATTCAGGATAAAATAACTTTGCTAGCAAAATAGAATTTTATAACTTTAATAGTCGAATAGACCATGTGAGAACTATCGCACGGTAAGTTTATCGACATAAAATACAAGGATAGTCACTATGTCTATACAAAAATATACTGTAAAAGAGGCAATAAACAAGGTATTAAATACCAATGAAGATGCCTTAAAAGTTGACATTGATAACGTAACCCTTACCACTGAGGGTTCTGATGTCGCTATTGACGTTGCATTAGACAAAGCTAATGATAGCGTAACATTTTTTTCCAACACAAATAAAGATGGTACTTCAGGTACTTCGCTAGCACCACTTGTAGATTCAGATGGTCACTTGCAAGTAGACATACTTAGCAGTGCAGCTCTTACTGTAGGCGATGGTGGTGGTTCATTAACTGTTGATGATGGTGGCACTACACTCTCTATTGATGATGGCAGTGCTAGCATAACGGTTGACACTACAGGAACTAGCGGTTTAGAAGTAGTACAAGATACTGCTGCTGATTTAAATATGACTGAAGCTAACTCAGCTGCTATTAAAACAGCAGTTGAGTTAATAGATAATGCTATTGCAGGCTCAGAAATGCAAGTAGATGTAGTTGCTAGCTTGCCAGCTGGCGATAATAACATAGGTAATGTAGATATTGCTAGTGCAATCCCTGTTGGTTCTAATACTATTGGTAACGTAAAAATAACAGATGGTACTGAAACAGCAAACGTAGATAGTTCAAATAATTTAAATGTCGTTGAAAAAAATTCAGATGCAATTAAAACTGCGGTGCAACTTATTGACAATGCAATATCTGGTAGTGAAATGCAAGTTGATGTTGTTGCTAGCATACCTGCAGGAACAAATACAATAGGAAATGTTAAACTTACAGATGGTTCGGAAACTGCTAGTGTAAATGCTAGCAATCAATTAGAGACTGCAGAAGCTAATAGTGGAGATATAAAAACTGCAGTAGAAACTTTGCTTTTTGATACAGGTAAAGATGATTATACACATAGTGACTCAGCAGATATTAACCTTGCGCCTTATTTTGGAATATTTGTTGGAACTGGAGGTAATATAAGGCTTAACACTGCAGCTAGCGCAGGTGGAGCAGATTTATTATTAAAAAATGTAGCATCTGGACAAGTCCTACCTATTAAAGTGCATAGAGTTTATTCAACAAATACAACAGCAACAGATTTGGTGTTTTTAAAATGATAACAATACAAACATTATATGATGCAATATTCAATCACAGAATTGTTTATTACTACAGAAAATGGGAAGATAACCCACAATTATTCGACACTTATCAAGATTACACATACGATGAGGTATAGGCATGGCAGGTTTAGCAAGTAAAAAAATAAAAGATAGTTATAAATCTTTAATTAGAGTTGATGATGATACAAATGGATTAGATGGTTCGCTAGCAAATATTACAGATGGTGGAGGAAATACAGCTCCTTTTCAAATGTCTCAAACAGCAGTTGAGTTTGCTGGAGGTACTAGCTTAACATTAGGTGCTAGCACAGCATTTAATACTCGTCAAGTTAATGCACCTTCTGGTACTTTAGGATTATTGATAGATTTTTCTCCATCTGATACTGGATTAAGTAAAATAAAATTAGGCGATAATCTAGCAGATGCTCTAAATATAACAGAAGATACTAATTCTTATTTAAAATTTATAACTACTAATGGTAGTGAAAAAATTGTATTAGGCAAAGATGTAGAAATAACTGGCGATTTAACTGCAAACAATATTTTAGGCGATATAAATTTTGATTCTAATACATTATTTATTGATGAATCTGAGAATAGAGTGGGTATAGGTTTAAATAATCCAGCAACAACATTAGATGTAAGCGGAAATGTTACTATTACATCAACTGGAGTTGCAGATGCACCATCATTAGCTATAGATAATTCATCAAATTCATCTTATATCCATTCTGCTGAAATATTAGCAGCTAATCTTGGCACTGGGAATAATAATATTGTAGTTATAGGTAAAACTGGAGTCACAAAAAAAAGTGGTTGGATGGGTTATAAACTTGTTGAAGATAGTGGTTCAAACAACAATCTTTTAGTTTTTGGTCATTATGGCACAACAGAGCTTATGACTATTAATGGTGCTGGTCAAATTGGTATGGGTTCTTCTACTCCAGGAAAAGTAAATGGCACAGATAGAACTGGAGGTGGAGATACTGGAATACTTCATTTACAAGGTACAGTTCCAAGAATTATTTTTGATGATAATGTCGACCTTCCACAGTTTGCTGTAACAGCACAAGACTTTTTCACAGTAGATAAAATTCCAGATGATAGTAGTTCAGAATCACAACTATTAAAAATACAAAGCGATGGAAGAGTAATAATACCACAGGGAACATTAGAAGTTGGTGAACATGGCGTAGCTGGTGGGCAGTTAGTTAGCGATGGAAATTTAACTTATAATTCTGCTTTTAATGATTCAAGTGGCGATAATGGTGACCATGTTTTTAAAGTTCATTCTGGTGGTACAGAGATAGTAAGATTTAACCATGATGGAAAGGTGGGTATAAATAGTTCAAGTCCAAGTGAAGAGCTTGAAATTTTTAGTGCATCTGGTGGCAATGACGTTGGAATAAAATTAAGAGCATTAGGAACATCATCTACTGCTGAAAGTCATGTACCAGCTATTAGTCTTCAAAGTGACCAAGGCGATGGGGTAACTGCAAGAGCAAGTATCTCAGCTGATAGGGATGGTGGTGCAACTAAAGGTAAATTAATATTCAAAACAAGAGTTAGTGATAATATTACAACTGTTATGAGTCTTGACTCTTCTGGGAATCAAAAGTTGCATAATAATGGACTTAGAATCACAATGGATTCTGATACTGAAAATGCCAATGGTTCTTCATTGCAAAGAGGTTCATTATTTTTAAATAGAGATGATACTGCTACAATCAAACAGCTTAGTTTTTATAAAGCTGGTTCAGAGCATAGCTATTTAGAAACATCAACAGATGGTTTAGAAATAGGTGGCTCAAACACAACTTTTTCTGGCGATGTTCTTATTTCTAAAAATGATGCAAAGCTAACTGTTTTTGCATCTAATACTGGAGATAAAGAAGCTATCGTAATTGATAGAAATACTGCAAGTAATGGAGATTCTCAAGAAATAAGATGGAAACTGCAAGGAAGTAATTATCCGGGTGGATATATCTTGCATGAATTTGTAGATGCTAATAATTCAAGATTTGCTTTTGGAACAAGACAAAGTGGAACCCCAGCAACTGCTTTATTGATAGATGAATCTGGGAATGTAACTGTAGGTGGAAGTGCTACAGCACAAAGAAGTCTCCATGTTCAAGGTTCTGATGGAATATGTATATCTGATGGGGATAGGGATAGAGTTGGTTTAATTCCACTTGCCCCAGATGCAAATACTGGTGGACTTGATATTAATGTAAGAAGTGGTGGTAGTTCTACCTTTGCAGTAAGGGTTGAAAACACTGGAAAGGTTGGAATTGGCGACCAAAATCCAGAAGGTCAGCTAACAATACAACAAGGAACCAATGACTACTTTGGTATTAGTTTGAAATCAAGTAGCGATGTTGACCATGGAATGACAAATTTAGCAGAAACCGATACTTATGGCAGTATTTCAAAAGTTGCATCTGACCATGGTGGGTTCATGGCTGTTGGTTATACGCAAGAGAGTATCGGTTTGCAGTTTGTTGCAGATGTTACAACCCAATTAAGTGGACAAAGCACAAGCTCAAGTGGTGCAATTGACATAATTGCTCAGTTAAAAAGTGGAGTTAGTGCTACAACTCTTGATGCTGATAAAAATTTAGCAACAATTAAAAATGGTAGCACTACAAGATTTATTTTTAATTCAAATGGAACTGGCTACGCTGATGATTCTTTTTCAACTTTTTCTGATGAACGATTAAAAAAAGATATAAAAGAGATTCCTTATGGATTAGATGAAATAAATAAACTACAGCCTAAAATATTTACAAAACATTCTGGTGATTTTGATAATGATGGAAATGTTATTTTAGAAGATAATGGAAAAAGAAAGATTGGATTTATAGCTCAAGAAATAAAAAAAGTAATACCAGAAATGATAACAAATCCAAATGAAGATTTAACAAAAGGTTTTTATGCTTTAGATGATGGAAAGTTAACATCTGTTTTGGTAAGAGCAGTTCAAGAACTATCAGCAAAAGTAACAGAATTAGAAAAAAAATTAGGAGAATAAAATGACAGTATTGTGGAAAATAAATAATCTATATTATTATTTATCTAAAAATAATAAAGATAAAGTTGTTTATAAAGTAAAATATAGTATATCAGGTACTAAAAAAGTAGATGATAAAACTTACTCTGCTAACACAGTTTACAATATTGATTTTAATACAGATATAGTAGAAGCAATAGAAGCGAAAGATGCAGTATTGTATACAGATAAAGACACTTTACTCACTGATAAAGCAGTAAAAGTAGGCGATATTAAAACACCAGCTGTGGAAGCAGTAGAAGCTAAAGACCCTTGGGCTAGTGCAGATTTTGTTGAGTATGATAAATTAACAGAAGATGTAGTTATTGGATGGGTAAAAGCTAGATTAGGCGAAGATGGTGTAAAGGCTAAAGAAGATAGTATTGCAGCACAAATAGATGCACAAGAAAATCCACCTGCAGCTACAGAAGGCAATGGTGTACCTTGGTAAGAAATAATTGTGAATGCTGTTGTTGCTGTTGTTGTAAAAATAAATGAAAAAACATTTATTAATAGGAATGATTACTATTTATGGGTGTGCTAGCACTAAACCCGATAATGGATTATTAATAAAAGATACAGAAGGAAGAAAACATTTTTATGAATTACAAGTTGTGGATGGCAGATACTATTGCTATGTTCATCAAGAATACGAACAAGTAGTAATAAAATGAATGAAAAATATTAAATGCATTATACAAGAGATAATAAAATATATTTTAATTTGCTTGCTAGCTTGTTGCTTAGTCTTGCACTCTTTAGCGCTTGCGATAACTTTTATATTGGAAAGTCTGAAAAAGAAATTAAAGAAGAATTAATGCAGTCTATGTTTGAAGTAGACTCACTAATAGGTCAAATCAAAATAACACTAGGAGATTCTAGTATAATACATAAAATAGATGATTCTGGTATAATATACAAAATAGGAGATAAAAATGGCAAAAGAAGAAAATAAAGCTATTTTAACTTTAGATGGTGTTGAATACGATATTAATAAAATGGAACCACAGCAAAAAGCTATATGCAATCACATAGCAGATTTAGATAGAAAAATAAACTCTGCTACTTTTAATTTAGAACAGATGCAGTTTGGTAGAGAAGCTTTTATAAAAGAAATAAAAGCATCTTTAACAAAGAAAGAAGATAAGGAAAATGCCGATTGAAAACTGGACTGAAATAGGTTTTGCTGGATTAGCAGCTGGTATCCTTTGGATGACTTTTAAATGGATGACCAACGAACTCAATAAAAAAATTGATGATTTACAAGATATAATTATCAAATTAATTGATGCTAAAAACGTATTAAAAGAATCTATTAGTGACCATGAGTTAAAAATGCTAGAAAAATTTTCTGAAATGGCTGATAATACAACGGACCAATTAAACTATATCGAGTCAAAGCTCGGAAATGGTAGAGGCTCTAAACAAAGAAGAAAGGCAGTTACAAGAAAATGAAACATAAAAAGAAAATGAAAAAAACAATGAAGAAAAAAACTATGAAGTCTAAGAAAAAAAAGAAAATGTCAAGACCTAAAATGACAGGTTATTAATGAAAAGGCTTACTAAAAAACAAATGAAAATAGCAAAAGTTGCTCCACCTCGTAATAAAATTACTAAAGCAGATTTTGATATATTAAATAAAAAAAGAAAAAAAAGAAAAAAGAAATGATAAAAAAAGTAAAAGCACCTGCAGGATTTCATTGGATGAAAAAAGGTTCTTCTTATTCTTTGATGAAACACTCTGGTAAATTTAAACCTCATAAAAATGCTAGCTTGATGGCTAGTTTTAAAGTACAAAAAACTCATGGCACCACGAAAAAGAAAAGCTAAATCAAGAGTAAATGAAGCAGGCAATTATACAAAGCCTACTATGCGTAAAAGACTTTTCCAAAAAATACTCGCTGGTAGTAAAGGCGGTAGAGCTGGTCAATGGTCAGCCAGAAAAGCTCAGATGCTAGCAAAAATGTATAAAGCTAGAGGCGGTGGTTACAAATAATGAGTCGTAAAAAAAAGACTCAAAGAGCATTAACTGCATGGACTAAGCAAAAGTGGCGAACTAAGTCTGGTAAAAAGTCCAGTGAAACTGGGGAACGATATTTGCCAGAAAAAGCTATAAAAGCTTTATCTTCTGCTGAATACGCAGCTACTACTAGGGCAAAAAGAAAAGCTAGCAAAAAAGGCAAGCAGCACTCTAGGCAGCCTAAAAAAATTGCTAAGAAAACTAGAAGATACAGAAGCTTTGCATAATATGGAAAACACATTGCAAAAACATCCGATATTAGGAATAATATCAAGCATGGGGGTATTTATATTGCCATACATAGAGATGCTATCTCCTGTAATACAATTTTTTGGTATGATTATAGGTGTATTAATAGGTATATTTACACTATTAATAAAAATCAAGGAGTGGAAAAACAATGGTTGAATGGTTATCAGTTAACTGGGAATGGGTATTGCTAGCTTTTATGGTTCTTGAAAAGATTGTAAAGCTAAGTCCATCAGATAAAGACGATATTATACTTGATGTTATATGGAATGGATTAACTAGCATAGTTAAAAAGGAAAAATAAAATGTTAAAAAGAGTAATTCAAAAATTAGTCAAAAAGCATGGAATGAAAAATTTATTAATTATGGTAGGTGATTGGGCTGTAAAGCAATCAAAAGGCAAGGATGATGATAAAGTTTGGCACGAAGAGGTCAAGCCTTTTATCCAAGAACATTTCTAATTTATATATATGAAAAATCCTAGAACCAATTGGACTAGGGAAGAACGAGAAAGAGCTACTTGTCTTTTAGAAGAAGGTTGCTCTTATAGGGAAACTGCGGAAATCCTTACAGTAGAATTTGGACATATACGTTCAAAAGATAGTGTACGAAAACAAGTTAGAACAGGTAAAGTATCTCCAAATCTTGTACACTATGAAATATTAAAAAAAGACAAAAGAACATCAAAACTTCCTGTAGATAGCTTTGACTTACAGCAAAACTATGGTGTTATTGATACTACTTTTTCAGATAAAAAAACACCTACATTAGAAGATTTATTTAAAAAATTTGACATTAATAAAGATGATTGGAATGTTTTAACATTTAAAGTAAATCAATGGGATGTATCAGCAAAAGAAGAGATTGATGGTAAAGTTGTTTGGAATACGCATACAAATTATCAAGCTAAAGCTGTAATTGTAAAAAAGAAACCAACTGAGTGTGAGTTTCCAGCCGTTCAAGGTGCTAGCACTAAACCCGTAAAACTAAAGGTCAAACCCGTAATAAGAAACAATAAGGTTGATATTGTTGTGCCAGACTCACAGATTGGATTCAAAAGAAATCTTGATACGAATGAGCTAGAACCGCTGCACGACAATAAAGCGCTAGCAATCGTAACTCAGGCGATAAAAGACATACGACCTGACAGGGTTGTTTTATTGGGTGATATGCTAGATTTGCCAGATTGGTCAACTCATTTTTTAATCAGCCCAGAGTTTTCTTTTACAACACAAGCTAGCATTGATTTTCTAGCGAGCTGGTTAGAAGAAATGCGACCTTATTGTAAAGAAATGATATATATTGAAGGCAATCATGAAAAAAGAATGATAGTTAGCATTATAAAAAATACCATGCAAGCTTACGGAATAAAGCCTGCTAATCAACCAAAGTCTGCGCCTGTGCTTTCTATACCTTTTTTACTTGGATTAGATAAGTTAGATGTGCAATATATAGGCAATTACCCTGCAGGCGAATTTTATATAAACAATAATCTAGTATGCATACATGGTCATAAGGTAGGTGCAAAGAGTGGACAATCAGTAACAAAATTGCTAGAAGATGCTAGAATAAGCACGATAACTGGACATATACACAGGCTTGAAATGGCACACAAAACAATTTGGACCCAAGGAAAACCCAAGATTTACCAAGCTGTTACGCTAGGAACTATCGCTAGAATAGATGGAATAGTTCCCAGTGGAAGTGCTAGGCATAACTGGCAACAAGGATTCGGAGTTGTTGAATATGATGATGAAAATTTTCAAATTGATACTATTGGTATCTATAATGGCAGAGCCATCTATAGAGGGAATATTTATGAAAGCAAGGGAGAATAGAATGAAGTATTTATACAGAGATATAAAAGAGCTAATCGATGAAACTATAAACAGAATTGGGCTTGGCAGCAAAGATGCTAGCACGCTTCTATTCAACACGGGCATGGTAGAATCAAAATATCAGGCTTTGATGCAGTATCCTAGCAAAATTGCTAGAAGTTATTTTCAAGTTGAGCCTAATACAGCGTATGATATATTTAAAAATTACTTATTTTACAGGAAGGGATTGTGGTATAGCGTGGTTGAAGCGTGTGAGCTAGATGAAAAGTATAAAGAAAATATACCTACAGTTGAAGAGTGTAAAAGATTGCTAACTATAAACATACCTTTTGCGATATGTATGGCTAGGCTCGTATATAGAAGAGCGCCTGCTAGATTACCTAAAAGCAATGATGTTGAAGCACAAGCTAAGTATTGGGTAAAATATTATAACGCAGGTGGTAAAGGAACAGAGGAAAAGTTTTTAGCTAGCTTATAATTTCGTGTCATATTTAACACGATATCGTGAGATATTTAACACGATATTTCTAGCACACTGTTAAAATCGAGACAGATTTATCTCAAAATGTGTAAATCGAGATAGATTTATCTCAAAGTTATCAAGCCTCAAACGATTATTTGTTTGTTAAGTGTGAAATTAATGAACAAGTATATCTTGAAAAAACAATAATCATAATTGAAAAACTCAATTAAATCAATTTGTTTTTGTCTGAGGCTTGAATGGTAATGTTGGTGTAGGAACTACATTGCCTTGCTAGCTTTGGAAACAGCTTGTTTGTATTCCAATTCCGACAATGCCACCATTTGATTTTTACAAATTCTACAATAAGTAAATAACTTAGGGTTCGTGCTTTCTACTTTTTGGTCCATATGATTTGGACATGTGTATATATATTTTTGTTTAGGTGGTTCTTTGTATTCTGATTTTTGCACACTTGAACTAACATATGAACCTTCCTCTACTTTTATTATTGTTTTTTCTTTGTGCAAAAAATCAAAGTCAGCTTTCCAACCATTATTGTTATCGCCTAATAAAAAGGGTATATTTCTTACTTTCTTGTAATAGTCAGTAAAGTATTCAAGTTTAGGATTTGATGTCCATATACGCTTAATTAAGAGCCTTCTAGCGCTATTTAGTTTCTGTACCATGTGCAGATTTTTGCCTAAAGTATTATTATACTCATTTACTATTTTTTCATAAGGTATTTTATTTGCAGTAGCAGTAGCAGTTGCAGTAGCAGTGTTATGCGATTGCAATGGGGTTGCTATAGCTTTGCCATTCCATCTTGCATCAGCTCCCTTTTTCCCAGCCATGCTAGCTTTTTCTCTACGTTCTAGCTGTTCGCTGCGTACGGATTCCATTCTAGCATTGTATAATCTTCCGTCTTTTTCTTTAAAACAATCAAGAACATCAGCTATAACTTCATCAAAGTTTGCAGGGTTATTGCAAAGAATCTTGATTTTGTTAAGGTCGTTTGGTATTCCGTTCTCTATCCATGCGTATGATAAAAGAGTTATATACATTCCTCTTTGTTCCATACTCATCAGTTGCACTTTCATGTCTGCTAGAAAATCTCTAGCATAAAACTGAAATGCAGGCGATTTATTTTCCTTTTTTCCTAACATTTACTATATCCTCATGTCTTATTAGTTTATAATTATCCCTCTTAGAATATTTTACATTAACAAACATCTCATTAGTTTTACCGCTAAAAGCCATTAACTCTCCTACAAGTATATTTTCAGAGCCTTTAGAGTTTACACCATCAATAAAAGTTATTGAATCTCCACATTCAATCTCCATATTATTAAAAGATATTTTACCTTTATGTATCATATTGTTTTTCTCTTTTGATGATTTCTAGCATCTTTTAAATGCTTTCCAATTATATAGCTAGCATCTTCAATAGCTTCTTTTGTATTGTCATTGTCAAACTCAAAAGGTTTTGCTAGCCTTTTAGTTTCGCTCAACAACCTGTTCATTACCTTGCACACACGAGCCATTGTTCTTGATTGCATAATAGTTTCATCAAGATTTACTCTCATTTTGTTTTTTCTCCTTTTGTACAAATATTTGATTAATTGTTTTTATTGCCCTATAGTTGCCAATGTTCTTTTTTTGCCACAACAAACATATATTTAATATGTATGCTATAGCCTCATTCATCTGTACGTTTTTTTCTTTGACAGACTCAAGTTCTCGTTCTAGTTGTTTTTTTGTCATTGCCATTTTAATTTAACGTATTCTACGTAATCCTCAAAGGTTATTACTACTAAAGGTTCTTGCCTATCCTGTACTAGCACTTGAGCATCAATTACGTTTTCTTTTGGTTTGACGTAATCTGCTAACTTTCTTCTGCCCTTGACTTGCAAGTATAGGTCTTTTGTGGAAGGGGTTTTAAGGTCCGCAGCTGGTGCTAGCACAATATCGACTTCGTCGTCTAATCCCATGCTTCTACCACTGCTTCCCCATGTTCTCTTAGAATCGAATCCTGCATCATTTAATTTTTTAACAATCTTTCTTTCGACTCTATTGCCTTTTTGTTTTTGACTTCTACCCATTTTTGTTGATTTCTTTAGTTAGTTTTCTTATAGCATCTGCAATACTATATAAAGCATCCGTTACATTTCCATGGTCACCACCTCCTGTAATACTACTTAACGAATAATGAATTCGATTAGAAAGACTTTGTATACTCTCTTCAAATCCTTTTGCCATTCGCTCTATATCTTCATACACATCATTGTGTACATCTACAAAAATTGTTTTTTCCTTATCAATAATTTTCTGTGCTAGTTTTGGGTCAATTTTTAATGAAAAATCTTTTATTTCTTCCATGATTATTCTTTCGGTTTAGGGCAAGGGGCGCTAACCACATACATTATTACTTTTCAAATGCAACACATACATGTTTACAAAAAAGTTTTATGTACTCCTTGCCCTGTTAGATTTAGTTAAACATCCGCATTTGATTTGGGTCTAACGTTTCCCAATACGACATAGGTAAGGCTTTTTGCTTGCCATGACCTCTGTCTATTGATATGCACTTGTCCTCAAACTCATCAAAAGAGCATTGGTATCTTATCTTACTTTCTTTATCATGTACCATGATTTTTTTAGCACCTTGATTTCTAGCCTCTTTGATTGATATTTCATCAAAGCTAATTGCAGGCGGACTTTTAAGAAAGTGTATGCTAGATGATACTCTTTTGTGCAATGTATCGTTTATCATTACTGCTACAACTTTACCTTTGTTGCTGTAAATTGGTTTTGTTTTGTAATCTGATTTAATCATCAAACAAACTCTCGATAGCATCATCCATTCTCATAGTTTCATTTTGCGTTTGTGTTTGTGCTTGCACAGGCTCTGATTGCGTGTTGTCTTTGTTGCTAGCTCTGTAATCCATCTCAAGAACCGCCATCTGATTGTTCTTTGGGTTCTTGTCACTCTTTGTTCCTGCAAGCCAAGCGACATATCCATCTGATATATCTTTCCAAGGCGTTCCATTGTGCTTACCAAAGTCGATAGGATTGTTACGATATTCGGACCAATTACTCTCAACTTCTTTTGAAAGCTCTTCTACAGTATCAAATTCGCTAGCTTTGTTTTGTTGAGATTGATTGACAACTCTAGTCATAGAGTTTTGTTGTACGATTGCGTTGGCTACCTCATCTGCTGAAGCTATGCTAGCATCTGTTTGGAACCCTGCAAATGCGAGCGCTCTACCTACTGCGCTAGTTTCTGCGTTTTCAAGTGCGCTTGTTTTGTTAATCATTGACGAACCAATGACCTCTTCTGCATGACCTGTGAAAGTGTTGCTAGCCACCTCTTGTCCTTCTACCATCTCCTTCAGTTCTACTATGGCTTTCATTCTGACTACATCGCCTTGAGTTTCTAGCAATTCTGTATTGATTGATACACAGCCATTGTACTTTTTGTGTAGCTCTTCAATACGTTCGTTCACAGTTGCGTATTGTTTTCCATGTATTTCTACAGGCATATTCGTTCTCCTCTCGTTTCTTTATAGATTATTATAATCTACGTTTGATTGATTTGCATTACTAGCATTTGAGTTTAGGTTAACAACTCCTGCGCTATTCAAGCCTTTGTTTATCAAAGACCTTGCTAGCGAGCTGAGACTCCTATCCTCTATTACTGCTTTGTCTTGCAACTTGATGTACATGCTCTCATCGACATATACAGCTATCATCTTGCGTTTATCCATTTTATCTCCTATTAATGAAAAGTTTAGGCGCTAGGAAAAACAAACAGGTCCAAAACGGAGAGAAGAACCTGCCTAGTAACTAACAGGGATTAAAGGGAACCCTTAAAACCTAGCGCCAATTTTTACTCTGCGAAAACCTCGCCTACTGAATTTCTTATGCACTCGTCACAATCATAATTATTGAACGAATCATTTCCACATTTACCACACCTATTGTCGTCTAATTTATCTGTTTTCAGATTGAACGCTATCCCTTTGCGTTCTAGCATCGACACTATTGATGTTTTTTGTTTCTTTGATTTTGAATCTTTTCCGAAGTTTATCGTTAGTTTCTCCACTTCTAATTACCTCTGTGTTTGGTGATATTAATTCTGTTACTTCTTTCTTAGCTACATTGTTGCCCATCTTGTCAGAAATCTGCATGTTGTGATAAATCACTTTAGCACTGCTAACATTGCAATCTAAAAGCGTTCCTGTCAATCCAATCGAAGGTATTTTAAACATTTCAAATGGATTCAAGTCTTGTAAATGTATTAGTGTATTGTTCTTCATAGTACTATACCTTATAATTTAGTTAAACAAAGTGTAAATGCAAAGATTTTTTAAAAACATTTTGCATCTCTATAAAATATTGACATAGATTTAGCACAATTAATTCGTTCATGTCCTCTCCTATCTCATGTCGAACAATCGGCTTGCTAGCATAAAGTTGGCAAGCCGACCCTCTTTTTTTAACTTAGTATTCGCTTGGCAAAAAGATATGAATAGCATCTCCGCTAGAAAAATCCTTTTGACAAAACAGCTTGTTTTGTTTGAAATCCATAGTTTCTAGCACACCTTTTTCTTCAAAATATCTCAGCTTGTTTTCGCTAAGATTGATAATCATTTCTTTGAAACAAGTCAGCAAACTGTCTAGCTCGTCATGCCACTCGTCAAATCCTTGGTCATCTCCAGAAAGTTGTGCTAGCAAATTGTTTACACCAGTTGTAATTCGCACTTCTGGCTGTATTCCAAATAACTTAGCATATTTAGATACATTCATAAAATATCCATCATCTTCTAGTTGCTTTGCAGTTGGTCCTTGTATGATAAAATCGTACTTCATTTTAATACCTCATCGCTTTCTTTTTTATCACAATGCTCTTTACACATAGAACATATGTCTGTTAAAATAATTTTTGCATCACAGCATTTACTTTGTTCCATTCAACACCTCTTTGTTAGATTTTTCGTTTTGATACATTTGCTCTAGCATGTAATTCGCTCTTATTCTAGCAGGAATAACTCTGCTAGCATTACAATCTCCACAACATCTATCATCCGCTAATGGCTCTGCATTATTGCTGTCAATATCTTTTATTTGTACATTACAAAAACAACAATTTATATACTTTATGCCTTCCATTTTTTATTTGCTCCTATTTTGTTTAACTGAAGTTCATGCTTTATATCTTTAATATCTTGAATAAGTTTTCGATTTATTTTATCTTGCATTTCAATCAATTCTCTTTGCGTATTCATGTTATTTACTATTTTATTAATAGTCTTTACCATTGTTTCATTTGCATCTATTTGGTCTTTTATTGCATCTTTTATTGTATCTATCATGTCGTTATCCTTTGCTTTTTTCGTTTTCTAAAAATGAGTCCAAGAATTTGCTAGCATAGTCAAATGACATGCCATGCTCATCCTGCAAGTACTCACATAATTTATTATTCACTTCTAGCTGTTCATCGTCATACATATCTTGTAAAGACGGAAATATCTCATCAGCTAGCTTGTCAAAAACATAATCTGAATCTGTGTATTCGCTCATGCCATAACCTTTTCGCCTGTTGGATTCACAAAATGTTGTTCGTAGCCCGATACTTTTTGACTCAAATCTTCAATCTCTTGCATTTCTTCATCGGACAAAATCATAGTTTGAAATCTACATTCTATCATTGTATCATCACCGCTTTTTGATTTACCACTAACTCTAATTTTAACAATCTCATTTTTATCAGCAATTTTTAATCTCCTTGCCATAGATGTAATCATCATGTCTACCATAAACTTAGTTTTTAACTCAGTTTTCGACTCAATGCCCATTGATATGGTTTTAATAAATTGCAAGTAAAATCTCATCAATGCTTTTCTTCTGTCCTCTTTTGTATCGGCAAGTGTATCGATAAGCATTATTACAATGTTTTCCATATTAGACATGTCTTGAGCATAAGTGTCCATTATCCTATCAAATGTTTTTTTGTTCACAAAATCTCCTTTTTTGTATTATAGTAATGTGTTTTAATATATTTCATTATTCATTAATTTCATAATGAAATCTATTATAACCATTCCATTGTTCGTGCATCTTTCTTTTCTACAAGTCCTGTAATTACCCTCTGAAATTCGTCAATCATTTTCTTTTCGTCTTTGACAATAGACTGCTGTACTACATAAGAAATACCAAGCTTTTCTTTGATTTGTTTCGGCATCATTTGCTGAAAGCCCATGCTACTGCCATACTTCCATAGTTTTTCTCTGATACCAAAAACCAAGGTCCTGTGTAATCCGCTCAAACCCATGCTAAGTATTCTTTGAACATCAAGTTTTCTACCGCTTTCTTTGAAAGTAATCGCTACGCAAGTGCTTTTATAGTCTTTGCGACCGCTATATCCATTTGAGCTAGTACCAATTATTTCGACAGCATAACCTATCTTGTTAAGTACATCAGCTAGAAACGCACCTGCTGAGACAACTTTAGCATAGCTAGCTTCATTGTTGTCTGCTGACAGAGAAAAATTGATTGCTAGCACAATTCTTTTTGCTTTTTTGTTTCGTTTAGTGATAGTCCAAGGTGTATCACTATTAGTTAGATACCTGTCAATATCTACTTCGTCGCCATCGTCTACGAACCTACGCTTGCGCTTGCATGACATACCCATACCTTTGATGTTGTTGACTTTGACTTTTGATTCCAAAAGCTTGCGTATTTTTTTGTAGTGTGCTAGCAAAGTTGGCGTAGTTCTTCCATGATTGAGCGCTTGCATGTGAGTATCATAGGTATCAAAGTGCTTACCATAGCGCCATTTTTTATCATAATTTTTATCAGAATATTCCCAATTATTAGCTTTAATCTCAGATTGCATATGCTTTAAGCTATCGAATTTAAGTACTGGATATTTGTCCATTATTTGTACTCCCTTTTTAGTTGTTTGATATTGACTTTATCAAGTTCCTCAGGGGTCCATGAAGTGGTAATCCTGTCAATATACCAATTCATTGACTTGCCTGCCTTTTGCCATATTTGAGCATCGGCAAATCGTCTAGTGCTGATGATTCTCTCATGAATATGTTCTTTATTCATGCGCTGTCTAAGTTCCCACAGCATGCTAGCCCACCTCTCATTGCCCTCACCAATGATTGCTTTTTCCAAGCCTTTGTCATAGTCGATGAATATGGTAACGTCGCCAAGTCTATCAAGTGTTGCCGAGTCTTGTTGTTCCCTGCCACTATATGAGAAGTCTTGTCCGTCGCCAAAGGTATTCATACAGCTAGCATCAAAGTAATTCTCATGTTTCCAAGCTACTTGATTGTAAGTTCTATTCGGTACTGCTATATAACCTTGACCATCTAGCATAGCATTTCTAATAAGCCCTGCATTACCATCCATAGCATCAGCCTCATCCCATAAGTTAAGACCGCCATTCTCAAACTTGTCGACAGCAAGTCCTGTGTGATATTTACCATGCGCATCCATCTTGCCAAGTAGCATAGCTTCGCTAAGTCCTGCTGAACAGCCGATATATTGAAAGCTAGTCTTTGAATCCATGTCGTTGATTGTTGCTAGCTTATCCCAAACTTGTTTGACGAGGGTTGACTTACCTGTACCTGCAGGTCCAACTAGCAGTGCTGTCTTTTTGTAATGTAAAGCCTCGAATACATCAGTAAATTTTGGATGTGTCAAAGTACTACTAAGGTCGATAGTAGGTCTGTCTTTGATTTCAATAGTGACAGGTTTGACCGATTGCTCGGCTTGCGCTAGCAAGTCCTTCATCTCGCCTTCCATTTTACTAGCAACGTTAAGTACATCAGATTCTACTTCGTCCTTTAGTTTCTGTGATACAGCATTGACAATCATTTCTTCCATGCTACCAGCCGAAGGCTGCGGAATGCTAGCAGATTTTCTAGCAGGGCTAGGACCATTAATAGATGAAGGCATAGTTGGCTTTTGCGGTTCGCCACCATTAGGTGCATTTCCATCTCGTAAAAATCGTTTACGTTCGTCATTTGTAGCAGTTTGTATCCAAGACCTTGGTTTACCAAGTTCTTTGCATTTATCAATGCAGTGAGCTTTTAGCTCTTTTGTCGTCATATAAGATATGTCGTTGTAAGAATAGTTTGCCATTTTCGGTTCCTTTTTTTGGTTACATGTTTTTATTTAAGGTACACTTTGTTTAACCTTAAATATAAAACATTAAGTTTTTTGCTAGCTCGGATTGCCAAGTTATCTCGTTGCTAAAAAATCTCTTAAATACTTGGCTTTCTTTAAAGCATTTCTTTTTGCTTTTTTACGATTATCTTTTTTCTCAGCTTGAGAAATAAGCCACGAATGTTCTATATGACTAGCTATATCTTCTAATTCAGAATAAATTTCATAGTCATAATAACTTTTAAAAGATTCGTTTCTTACTTTGCTAATTAAAGAATATGTTCTATTTAAAAGCCTAATCCATTTGGCATTTTTAGGTATTCTTTTTAAGTGAAAAAACTTGACTAATTGCTGTTCTGTGGGATTCATTTTAAACCCTCCAATAAATCAAAGGCTACTTCATAAGTTCCGTCAATTCTTAAGATAGCTTTTTTTATCTTTATTCCATTTACATAGTAAAGAAATACTTTTAATCCATCATCATTTGTATAAGTCATTATTTCTGTTGTTAAAAAACGATGACTATTTTTAGAGCTAGTTCCGACATTTACTACTGTAAATTCTGTATCTCTAACTCCATGACTTTTATCTGTAGAATAGCTATCATTAGATATTTTTTTCCAAATTGGATATTGTCTACTCATTTTAAATATTCTCCTTTTTTATTTTCTGAGTACAGGTTACAAGTCTAGGTTCCTTGTAATCGTAGCTCCAATCTTTAGATAAATCTAAATGGTTCACTATCCAATGGTAACAATCTGAATTAGTTTTGAATGTTCTGAAATAATTTTCATTATCTTTTTTATTGTATATTTTATATGTTTTTTCTGTACTCATTTTAGTGTCCTTATTTGTATTGTTTTGATGGGAATAAATCGTTATATCGATTTACTTTGTTCGCTAGCCTTAAGGCTGAACCCGTATCACTAAAGTGATTGACTTGGTTGAAACCTCGTGACTCTTTGCCTGTCACTTTGATGGTGAACTTCGTTCCGTGTTTTTTCGTCGTCGTTTTGATTGCTGTAACCATATTTAACCCTTTTTTACTTGTTAATATATAATATTCATAAATTCATATTATATATATAACAAGATTAAAAAAGGTTAATAAATAGGCGGTTCGTTAATTGTGTACTGTATATGCTTTTAAAATGGCTGTAAATGGATGTTTTAGCTCGTAGGGTATAGGATGCTAGCATAAAGCAATAAAAATCGATTGTAGCTTATGTTTTGAGCTTTTAAAAGGTATTTTAGATATTTATTTGTAAGTATTGTTTTAAGATTGGCAAGTATAGGATAAAAAAAAAGGGCTACCTAATTAAAGGTAACCCTTTTATCTAGATATATAAGAGTATTATTAGAAAACTCTTTTATCTAGTGAACAATCGAATCGAGGTTCCTCGGTCATTGCCACTTCATTAATCCAAGCTTGCTCTATTAATGCCTGTTCAAATTGTTTTAGTGGTAAGTCTAAATTAGGAAGTGCTAGCAAATCAAATCCAAAGTCTTTTAGAAAGTCTTCTATAATTGCGTTAGCTTCAATTTGTGCTAGCTTTTCGTTAAGTGTAACAGGGTTGTCATTTATTGTTATTGTTGTATTCTGTAACATAATGTTTCCTTTTTTTATGTTGTTTTTTTTCGGCGTTGTTGCCATGCTTTATTTTACAATATTATATAGTGCTAGCGCAAGCTCTAAAATCTGGCTTAAATCCTGCTGTCAAGTCTTTTTTTTGTGAGCGTTATGAGCGTTTATATCGTCAGAAGTCAAGAAAAAAGTCAAGTCAACGCAATTTGCAGTACGCGTTTCGCATATGCGCGTACACGCGTTATATATATGACCCCTCCATAAAAATTTTGCACAGTTTTTAACATTCGCATAGCATAGCCATAGCAATCGCATTGCCATCGCATAGCACTGCATAAGCAGTATAAACCTTAGGTTTATAAATAACATAGATATATTATTTTTAAAAAAGGTTTACTTATATGCTTTATAAACCTTAGGTTTACAGGCACCAACACACAAAAAAGGAGAACACATGGGATATGAATTAAAAGAACTAGGAGGAAATTTATTTACCAATCAAGGCAAGCAAAAAGAAACGCAGCCTGATTTTACTGGTAATGTAAAAGTAAATGGAGTAGTATATAACATAGCAGGTTGGAAAAATACTTCAAAGAATACTGGTAATGAATATACAAGTTTAAAGCTTGAACCAAAAGAAGATGACAACCCATTTTAGAACTTGAAAGTAAAATGCAAAGGAAAAGAGTTTGATGTCTATGAAGCAAATGAAGCAGACTCTCTTAAAATTAAGACCATTGAAAACTGGCGTAAGGCAAAGGTTGGCGATTGGATTCTCACTCATGATAATAAGATTGTGCAATGCATTGGAAGGCGTAGTTACAACATTGCAGGCAAAACTAAACCGCTTACTTTTATCCGTACAGGTTTTGGAGAAACTCCCACTTACTACGGAAAAATCTTTGCCAAAAAACAAAAGAACTGGACAGGAGATGAGCTGGTACACAAGCAGTACGTTAGAAACATTCCGCCCACAGCACTCCAAAAGCGTTTTGCCGACTATCTCTCCAAACATGGAACAATCGACAAAAATGGACAGTTCGATTCCCAATCGATTGTGGATGCATATACCAGTTCCTTCAGTGAGAACAATCCCCAGCAAGCGCTTAGAAGAGGTATTAGAATTTTACGCAAGAAACACATCACTGATAGGATTAGCATGAATATGCGTGAAAAGTTTATGGAGATTGGTATTGATGATGAATGGGTTGCCAATCAGTATAAAGATTTAATAATAGATGCCCCACCAAATGCAAAACTAAATGCACTCAACAGAGTTTCCGATTTATTAGGACATACAAAGAAAGAAAAAGAAGAAAAGACACAAAATATTATTATGATATCAGAAGGAGATAAGAAACTGCTAGCAGAGGCACGAAAAGAATTATCAGACAAAGACATTGGTAAATTAATTAATATTGTAAAAGACAAAGGAATTGATGGTGTTCTTGAAACGGAAAATACCGAAAGCAACTATATCGATTGAGATAGATACCAATTATTCTGGTATCATTATGCTTGATAACAAAGAAACATTTGTAGAGCCAAAAGTTTCAGAGTTAATTTTAAACATGATTGAACATATTGATGAGCTAAATAGTAAGCTTGATATATATGAAAATAACTTTCTAGGAAAAGCAGATGCCTAAATATTTATCTACAAATCAACTTCGATTCACAGATGGAACATCAAGATTGAAAACTACATTGATGAAGGGAATGAAAAAATTACGCAACAAAAAAAAGAAAAAGGCATCAACGAAGAAATCAAACAAATGATATCAAACAGACTTGATTTGGGTCAATCTAAATATAAACAAGACGTACCTTTAGATGATGATAGAGATTTTGTGCAAGAAACATTGGAAGAGTTGTTAGATGCTTGCGTTTATTTAAGCGCACAGATACTAAGAGTAAAAAATAAGATTAAGTAATGCAGTTATCTTACACTATAGAAGAAAGAGAAGCACTAATGAAAAGAATGTATTTAGATATATTCTTTTTTGCAAAATTTATTCTTGGTGACCCAGAGCAACCTATGCATTATCATATTAGAAGCAAATCACCTGACTTCCATAAAAAGATAGTATCAAAACTTTTAAAACTAGATATTGGCTCAAAACTAGCAGTTGTTGCGCCTAGAGGTCATGCAAAATCTACACTTATTAATCTTGTCTACCCTTTACATAGAATTTTGTTTGATGAAGAAAAATTTATTCTTTTAATATCGGAATCAGAAAAACAATCAAAGTTTTATCTTGAAACTATAGGAAATGAAATTGAATACAACGAAAAACTTAAATATTTTTTTGGTGACCGAAAAGGCAGGAACTGGGGTAAGGAAGAAAAAGAATTTATAGCTGGTTTTGATGAAGAAGGCAATCCAAATAGCTATTGCAAAGTATTGATTCGTGGTACAGGGCAAAAAGTAAGAGGATTAAAGTATGGAGCATACAGACCAACTCTTACTGTTATTGATGATGGAGAAGGCGAAAGAAATACAGCAACACAAACTTTGCGTGACCAATTTAGACAATGGTTAAATGGTGCGGTAATTGCAGGTTCAGGAGATTCCAAGCTAATATTTATTGGAACTATCGTAGATGAAGAATCTTATTTGAATAGAATAGCTGGACCATTAGCATACGATAGAAATGGCAAAAGAAAGATTAAAGGATGGGATAGTCTTTTCTTTCAAGCTATACTGCAAGATAACAAAGATGGGTTCTTTACTGCAAGCGGCAAAGAGATTTTAGATAAAAAAGGTAAACCAAAAGTATTGTGGGAAGATTACAGACCTTATGATTGGTTGATTGCCGAAAGAGATAGGCTTGTTTCAGAGGGGGATGTAGCATATTTCTATCAAGAATATCAAAATATTCCTATGGATGATAGCTTTAGAGTCTTTAAAAAAGAAAATATATCATACTGGGAAGGAACTTTTGATAATGCAAATGGATTTCCTGTTATATATCAAGACTTTGAAGGCGATACATATGAAACACCTGTAAATATTTTTATGGGTGTTGACCCTGCATCATCTGAAAATATCAAAGCAGACTTTTCTGTCATAATGGTTATTGGTGTTGATGCTGAAAATAACATATATATCATAGATTATCACAGAGGTCAGATGGCTCCAATGGATTTAGCAGATAAATTGTTTGAAATGATAGAATTTTATGAGCCAAAAATAATAAATATAGAAGAAACTGGGCATGTTATGCTGTCTGATTACATGACTAGAGAATCTAAAAAAATGGGAAAATTTTACAATATATCGCCTAAAAAAGCTATAAAAAGCAAGTTTTACAGAATAAAACAGCTTCAGCCTTATTTTGCTAGCAAAGCAATGTTTATAAAAGATGAGCATTGGGAGCTGGAACAAGAATTGCTAAACTTTAAAGAACATGGAAGTTTTAAAAAAGATACATTAGATGCCTTGAGGTGGGCGATTGATGATATATATGCGCCTAGACATGGATATGATGAGGATGGGGATAGAATTGTTAAGAGTTCAGGCTTTGTTGGAATAGATTGGGAAACTGGACAAAGGATATTTGCATAATATATAAAATAATAGTTAATATAGGCAAGAATGATAAATTTAAAAAATATAAATTTAGATGAAATAACTGCATCTGATATAGAAGAAGAATATATTTATTATCAATCTTCAGCAGAAGAACACAAATTTCAAATGTCTGAAGATGAAGAGTTCTACTTAGGACTACAACTTACACAAGCTCAAAAAGATTATTTAATATCTGTTGGTCAACCACCAGAAGCTAATAATAAAATAAGACCTGCTGTAGAGCAAGTTCTTTCTAATGTAGCAGGCTCATCTCCAGAGTGGGATGTTCGCCCTGTTGGAAAAACAGATTCTGAAATAGCATATGTTTATAATCAGCTTTTAGATAAAATATGGTATAGCTCAGATGGGGATAGAAATTTTAGAACTATTGTCAAAGATTTTATAGTAAAAGGTATTGGATATATGTATGTATATCCAGATTGGCAAGCAGAGCATGGCAGAGGTGGAATTAAAATAAAAAGAATTGCACCAGAAAATATTTATGTAGACCCAAACTCTACTGACCCATTTTTTAGAGATGCTTCTTCAATTGTATTGTCAGATACAAGCACTAAAGAAGCTATGAAAGCATCTTTTCCAGAATATGCACAAGAAATAGAAGATGCAAATGAAGATTATAGAGAAGATAGTTATGCAACTTCAAAATATAATCGGGATGATATTATTCGCAGACCAGATATAGTTGATGATGGTCAACCAAAAATAAGAAGATATATAAGATGGTGCAAGGTAACAGAAGAGCAGATTTTATTAACAGACAATCTAACTGGTAGGCAAAAATCATTTACAAAAGAAGAGTATGATGAATTTAAAAAATCAGATAGATATGCTGCATATATAAAAGAAAATGAAGTATCAGAAGAAAAGATTTATTTGACAAGAGTGAGAGAGATATTTGCAATAGGCGATTTTATAGTTTATGACATTGTATTGCCATTAGAAGATTATCCAATCATTCCAGCTTGCAATGAGCATAATGGTAATCCATATCCAGCTGGCGATGTGAGGCATGCAAAAACTCCACAAAGAATGTTAAATAGAACCGAGGCATTGCTTATCTCACACGCCACAAGCACAGCAAGTTTTAAATTAATATATGAAGATGGTGCTATAGACCCAGAAGAATTAGAAAAATGGTTTGTTCCCAATGCAATTATTCGTGCTAATCCATCTGCTTTGAGAGAAGGAAAGATAAAAGAATTATCTCCTCCTGCAATCAGCTCTCAACTTTATGTTGAAAAACAAAGATATGAAACAGATATAGAAACTGTTTTTGGCTCATACAAGTTTCAACAGGGGAATCCTGCTGGAGCTGTTGGAACTTTTGGAGAAGCTAGAATATTAGACGAAGCATCATCAAGAAAACAAAATTTTAAAATATTGCCAATATATGACATGCTAACACATGCAGGCAAAATTGTAGCTAAATATATTCCATATGTATATGATAAAGAAAGAATTTTAAGAGTAGTAAATCCTTTAGGTGTAGAAAAAGAATTAAAAATTAATGTACCAGTATTAAATGATTATTCTCTTGCAGTTGATAGAATGTATGATATAACAACAGCAGAAGTTGATATTCGTGTTGTTATTGGAAGCACTAGGACAAAGAGTCCAACTGCTGATTTATCAAGAGACATTCAATTATTGCAGGCTGGTATATATGATAAAACTCAAGTCATTATGGGTCTACAAGGAGATATAGATAAAACATCATTAATGGCTAGAATGAGTGAAATAGAACAATTGCGAGCGCAAAATCAACAGCTTGCTAATCAATTAAAAGCAATGACTGGAGATTTACAAACGAGGGAAAGAGAATTGTTCCACAGCAAGATGAGAGCAGAAGTTTCTGAAGCTACTAAGCCTGTTCAACAGGCAGTTAGTAACTTGAGAGCAACTGCTAAAAATGAAGAAAGAAAGCAAAAAGAGATGACAGAACGAACAGCTAATGATATAGCTGATATCAGAAATGGGATTAACTCAGAAACTCAGGCTCCTAATCCGTTTGAAGAACAAATGGGATTAGGATAACCTAAAAGAACAGGAGCATCTAATGTCTGAACAAGCGACAAGTACACAAGCTAAAAGCGGTGATAACCTTATGGGAATGTTAAATTCATTTAATAATGGCTCACTAGAACAGCAAGTAGAAAGCGAAACAGAAGGAAAAGAAATGCCAGAACAAGAACAGCAATCTGAAAATACAGAAGAACAAGTAGTAAGCGAAGAGCAACAAACAGAAGCTGTTGAGCAAGTAAAACAATGGTTGATTGACAATAAGTTTGAAGATACTGAAGAAGGGCGAGCTAAATTAGCAGATGCATATAAAAATATTCAAAGTGCTAAAGATAAAGCTGAGTCTGAACTTCGTGAGAAAAATGGTAAATATGAAAAACTAGAAGTCTTAGATAGTTGGTTAAAAAATAATCCGCAAGTAATAGAGCTACTTGAAAAAGAAGCTCAAAAGCAAGAAACTAATAGTCCTCCTGCTAAACCAGAAGATTACGATTTGATGGATGAGCAAACAGAAGGTTCTAGCTCTTACAAGTGGAGATTAGAATATGACCAATGGCTAATAGACCAAGGTGCAAAAAAAGCCATGACTCAATTTGAAGGTATTAGAAAGCAAGAAAATGTTGAAAAACAAAAAGAAGCTGAGATAAAAGAACTAAAATCTCTAGGTATGTCTGAAGAAGAAATAAAATCATTTTATGGTTTTATGAAAAGTCCAGAAAATGTTACTACTCAAAATATGGTAAAGGTATGGAAAGTCCTTAATAATAAACAAGAAGATGCAAAATCCTCAGAAAATAAAGAAGTGAATGATAATAAAGTTCTGAAAATGGAAAAAGTACAAAGTGGTGCATCCGTTGAAGGAAAAGCTCCACCTGTAAAAAAACCAGCAGATAAAGAAATTGACGACTTTATGAAAGGGATTATGCAATTTAGCAAAAAATAACCTTAGTAAAGGAGTAATGTCAAATGGCATATACATATGGTTCAGGAACTGCAACTCAGTTCTCTGATGGTTCACAAAGACAAGTACTCGAATTAGGTCCTCAGATTTATTATTACAATGAATCTGTCACACCTTTGCTATCTGTTTCAGGTCGTGCAGGCACAGTCGGAACTCCTGTACCGATTTTTGAATGGATGGAAGATGAGTATTTTATTAAAAGGTCTACTAAATTAACTGCAGCAGAAATGACTGCAGATAGCGATGTTGTAGACTCTGCAACTGGTGGCGCAAATGGTCATCAATCAATTATCAAATTACCAAGACAAGCACAGGTTGAGCTTTTTGAATTAGGTGGTATTTATACTATTTCTGGTTCAAGTGGTCAAGGGGAAAGCAATACTCATTTTATGTGTATCGCTATTGGCAAAGGAGTAAACTTAGCTAGTCCAACTGATAAGCACGTACAATTTGTTGGTGGTACTTTTTCTGGTACTACTTTTACATATAATGAAGTAGCTGATGCAACCGATATGTTTACTGATAATCAAATCACAACAATTACATTCATTGGTACTGCTGCAGGTTCTGGTAGCTCAAGCGGTAAGTTTGCATATGAAGCTGGTACTGATGGAGCAAGTTTAACAAACTCTGAAACTTTTGCTACTCAAGGTGTAAGTGGTATAGCTGAAGGTGCTGCAGTTGGTGCTGAAACTCGTAAAAAAGTTCGTAGATTGAAAAACTGTACACAGATTTTTCGTGAGCCTTACACAATCACTCGTACTGCAAGAGTATCTGAGCAGTATGGCGGACCAGAGCTTGCTAGATTACAAGCTAGAAAGCTAGCACAAATTAAAGTCAATGTTGAGTATGCGATGCTTTTTAATGGTGCAATCAGCTTAGATGCTACTTCTGCTAATCCAAAAAGAACTTTTGCTGGATTAGGTATCGGTGGTAGTACTGGCGTAATTCAAACTAATAATGGTGAAAGCAATGCAGCTCTACAGTTGAATAATTCATCTGGTGCTGTTGGTGATTTTGACAGTGTAGTTGAGTCTATTTTCCAAGACACTATTGATGGTTCAATGGAAAAAACAGTTTTTGCTTCAAATAAATGGATGCTAAAACTTGCTAGCATGGTGCGTAGTGGTAATGGTGCAGCATTTAATGCTATGATGGGCGATGAAACTGTTGGTGGATTAAGAGTCCTTGAATACATGGGTCCTGTAGGAATGTTAAAGTTCGTACCTCATCCAATGTTAAAAGGTGCTTATGAAGATTACGCAGTTGCTATTGACTTCAACAACTTCGATACTAGAGTTCTTGCAGAATCTGACTTCCAATTAAGAAGAGATATTGTGCAAGATGGCAGCGATGGTCAAACAGATGAGTGGTTGGTAGAGCTAGGTCCTGAAATTCGTCAGGAACAAACTCATGCAATCATGAAGCTAGTCTAAACAGGGTTTTTGAGGGGCATTAATTTGCCCCTCTTTACCTATCATGACTCCAGCAGAAAAAGCAAAATTAAAAAGAGTTGGTCTAACAAGACTTAACACTCCAAAAAGAACGCCTAATCACAAGACAAAAAAAGCAGTTGTTGCTATTCGTGATAAAGGTAAAATTAAAATTATACGTTTTGGCGCTCAAGGAATGGGGCATAACTATAGCAAAGAAGCTAGAAAAAGTTTTAAAGCACGACATGCAAAGAATATTCGGAAAGGTAAAACTTCTGCAGCTTTTTGGGCAAATAAAGTATTTTGGTCAGGTAAAGGTGGTAGTAAAAAAATGCCACCTAAATCTCAAAAGCATGTAAAAGGAATTAAAAGAAGATGAGATATCAAGAAGCATATGAAATGGTAGAAGCAGGATTGGTAAAATCTGCTTTAGGATTTCCTCTTACTGAACCTTTGATATCTCAATTCTTTGATAACAAAGTGCAAGAGGTAGGTTCAAGAGTAGTAAGAAAAAGAAATAGTCAAACTTTTACCACATCAACATCTAATATTTATGAATTAACAAATCCTGATGCTAGCATGAGAATTTATAAAGTTACTATGACAGGTAATAATGATTCTAAAAATATTCCTTTTGTAAGTGAAAGAAGATACGCAGAAGGTATGGATGAAGATTTAATACAAAATATTGGTTACTTTGTAAGTGAGGAGCAAGCAACTACAGGTAGTATTACTGCTATGACAAGAGATAATCCATCTGTTATTACAAGTGCTTCTCATGGACTAGAAACAGGTCAATCAGTTAAAATAACTGGGGTATCTGGAATGTTGCTTGATACAGGGCAGCCAAGCGAAATAAATGATGTAGTTCATGAGATTACAGTTACAAGTGCTAATGCTTTTTCTATACCTATTATGGCTGCAAGCTATCAAGTTGCTTATTCTTCTGCAGGAACATGGGCATTAACAGGTATTAAAATAACATTAACTAAATCGCCTGAAGCTGGTAGAAGTTTGAAAGTTTTTTACTATGCAAGCCCATTGCCTAAGAACAGTATTACTGATGGTATAGATTTACCAGAACAGCTTATCCCTGCTTGTGTTCATTATACATTAGCACATTTTTTATTATTAGATGGTCAGATGCAGATAGGAAGCGGTCATTATGGATTAGCAGAAAAAATAGAAAAAGAATTTATTGAAACAAGAAATTCAAGAGAAGGTAAACCAGATATTATTCCACCACCATTACAGGATTTTATATTCTAATGAGTACGTTTAAAACAAGAATTGAAGATTATGTAGGCTCCGTTGGAGATGATACATTTTTAGGAGATGCTTTAACTGATACTGCATCTGAAGTATTAAGAGCTTTACCCGTTGCAAAACTTGGTTATTTTTCAGAAGAAAGTAATGACCATACATCTAATGGGATTAATGTTAATAACTATAAATTATTAAGTGTTGTAAGAGAAAATGGAACAGATAATGAATATATAGAATGTAAAGAAGTTTCTCCTAGTTACTTTAGAAAAGCTCAAGATAGTAATAGCATGTTTGCTGGTACAATAGAAACTCCAGTGTACACTATAAAAAATAGCAAAGTACATGTTTTTCCTGCTCCCTCTACAAGTCCAAATGCTGTAAAGCTAGAAACTGTAAAATTTCCAACTGTTTCCGCTACTTCATCTAATATTGATACTGCAGGTGACAATGAATTTGCAATACAATTAGAAGATATAGTTGTTTTAGGTGCAACAGCAAAAGCGGTGCAATATTTAATGGCAAGAGTAAAAGATGCTTTACCATCAACTCCAACATTAGATTTATCAGGAATATCAGCGCCAAGCACACCAAGCGCACCAAGTATAAGTTATAGCAATGCATCTTTAGGCAATGCAACAAGCGCTGCTAGCGATGCTATTGCAAGCGCTCAAGATGCAATAAATACTGCACAATCTCCGTATACTGGAGAAACTATTACTCAAGCTACAACTTCTAATGCATCTGCAACAACTTCAAGTGAAAGCACAGCAGCTGCTGGAACAACAGCTACTGCTAGCACTGATTCAGCATACACTTCTCCATCATTAGAAGGGTCAGATGTTAGCAAAGGGCTTTTAAGTATGTCAGATGGAACTGTTAATCTTGATGCAGACCAAATAGATTATGATAAATGGTGGGATATAACTGCTGAATTTATTGAAGAAGAAGAAGATGCAGAGCTAGCAAACTTACAGATGGAAAAAATAAGAACTTACATAGCTGCTTTTAACTCAGAAGTTGCCGATGCTCAAAATGCAATGCAAGCAACAATAAGTGATGCACGATTAGCAACTGATGCTGCTATCTCAACTGCAAGAGATACGACACAAGCAAGTATTCAAAATGCAAGAAATGCACATGAAGAAGCATTTTTAAATGCAAGACTTCAATCAGATGCATCAACAACTAATGCAAGAATAGATGCTAGCATAGAAGAAGCTAGCATTTCTAGCAAAACTGCTGCATCTACAGCTAAAATGCGTGAATCTACAGGTGCTGCAATATCTAAAATGAATAATTCTACTAGCGCAGCAATAGCAAAAATGAGAGAATCTACTGGAGCTGCAGTAGCTCAAATGCAAAATAGCACAAATATAAATATTGCAAATGCTGCTAGGACTTTAGAAGCATCTATACAAGATTATGCGCAAGAAGTAGATAATTTTAGAGTTGGCATACAAAAATTTTCAGCTCAAATATCTTCAAAAGTAAATGAATATACTTCTAGGATTCAACAATACTCAAGTCAAGTAGATAGATATGTGCGTGAATATTCTTGGTATCAAGACCAATATGCTAGATTTGATGCAAAATTTAAAGAAGCTTTACAAGTTGTAATAGAAAACTAATGCCAAAAAAAGTTTTTAAATTAGATAAATTTGATGGTGGATTAAATAATAATGCTTTACCAAGAGATATAGCATTAGATGAAGTAGCAGATATAAATAATTTAATGGTTGATGAGTTTGGGCAGATAAGAACAATGGGAACTTTTCAAGACCATGCAGCTGCAGATACGCAAATCACTGATTTTACTGTGCAATCTGCTTATAATATTTTTTCCTATTCTACAGATTTTGATGCTAGCGGAAATGATACTGGAGAAGATTGGATTGTTTTTGCAGATTCTAATCAAGCTAATGGAGCGTATATTTATGCTAATAGTTCAGATACTCAAGCATATGCAAATGTATTATCAACCAGTTCTAATACTGGAGCGAAATTAGTTTTTTTTAATGTAGATGGTAGGCTTTATGTTAATGATTCTGTTTTTGCAAATAATCCTACTTTAAAAGCAAGAGAATATATAAAAGCTACATATTTTTCTGGAGTTGATGGCGCTAGAACAGTAAACTCATGGACAGATTCTAGTTATACTTTATCAAATCCATCTCAAGATGCAAAAGTAGCATTTAATGGTAATCCTACTGTTGCTTCTGGTAGCGTTCAACATCCATTAATAAGAATAGATACAGGAGGTACGGGTGGATGGGATATTACTGGAAGCGCAGGTAATATAGATATATTTTATTCTTATATACTAAGAGATGGTTCTGAAACACAATTAGAAGAATTTAGCAAATCATTTTCGTCATTACCTGTTACAGATAAAGAATTAACTTTTAAATTATGGATTACAGTTCCTGCAAATCATGGGAGCATTAGTAGTACAATAGCAGACAATGTTAAAGGTATGAGAATTTATTGGAAAGGTATTAGTTCTGCCTTTGAAAACTCTCATCAATTAATATATGATATTGATTTTGAAAAAGGATATAAAATAGGTACATCAACTTATTACAGTCAAAATTATGAAGATTTTTCGCAAAACAGTGATATTGGAAGTGGCAATGATATACATATACCAGAAATAATATTTTCCAATCCTACTGACATTGCAAATGTAACATATGAAACAATTAATGGAATGACCCCAGATGATGTTATTTCATTTATACGATATAAAACTGCTTTAGTTACAAATAGAAGAACATATATAGGAAATGTAAGATATCAAGATGCTGGTCAAACAAAAACATTCGGAGATAAAGTTTTAAAGTCTGCAGTTAATAAATTTGCTATGTTTTCCCCTTTAACTGCTATTGAGGTATCTGTTGATGATGGAGATGAAATAACTGCTTTGTCAGAATATGCAGATAGACTTTTAATTTTTAAAAAGAAAAAAATGGAGCTTGTAAATATATCTAAAGAATTTGAATTTTTAGAAGATATATTTATTGGCAAAGGTTGCGATGGTCAGTTTGCTGTTGCTAAAACAGATTTTGGAATTACTTGGGTAAATGAAAATGGTTGTTTTTTATATAATGGTAGAAATGTTATAAATCTTTTAGAAGAAGGTAAAAGAAAATTAATAAAAGATTCTACTTGGCAAGCTTTTATAGGCACTGAACCTTTAGTTGGTTACGCTCCAAAAAATAGAAATATATTTGTTTTTTCAACATCTGCTAGCTCTAATGATGATATGTATATTTACAATATCCCTACAAGAAGTTGGGTTCGTGGCGATGCTGGAACAACAGGTATAAAAAGTAATATGCTTGTTGACTATAATCAAGATTTATGTATTTTAGATGGAGAGTCTGGTGCTAGCAGTGCGCAACTAAAAAAATGGAATAATGATTCTCAAAATCAAAATATTACTTTAGTTACTAAAGACATAGATTTTCAACAACCTGCTACTAAAAAACATGTAAGAAAAGTTTCTATATCATATGTGTGTTCAGGCGGAGATAGACCTACTGTAACTTTTGACACAAATGGAGGCACAGATTTAAATTCTTCTTTTTCAACATCTCTTGGCACTCAATCAGATTTTACAACTATAGAATTAAAACCATCTAGTTCTGTTAGAAATGTTAATTCATTTCAACTTAAAATAAATGGTAATGCAAACGCAGCTTTTAAATTAAGTGATATTTCAATAATTTACAGGGAAAAAAGTCCAAGATAATGAGTAAAAATAGAGAAGAAAGATTATCGATAGCTCAAAGACAAGAAAGAGGATTCGTTTCAAGAGGTGTTCCTTCTTTAAATGAGTTAAGTGATTCTGTGCCTGTATATAGAAAAATAGGAGCCAATGTCGTGCAATATATTCGTGTTGGCAATCAAATATATCAATCAACTATGAATCCATTAGGAAGTTAATATGGCTAAAATAACTCCAAGAATACAAAGAATTGCTCAAAGAAGTGCAGGAATAAGAGGAGCTATAGGTGCTAGCAGAGCTAAAGTACAAGGTAGAATAAATCTTGAAAATAGATTAATTGCAGAAAGAGAGGAAATAGGAAATCTTTTATCAGCAGGAACTGAGCTAGCAACTGTAGGGTTACAAACAAAAGAAGATTACGATTTATATAAAGAAGGTGGCGGAACTGGCGGTATATTTCAATTTTTAAAAAATCCTTCTGAATCAGCTCTTTTTATAGAAAGAGGGAAAGAATTAATTTCAAAAAGTTTTCAAGAAAATCAAATGCCAAATAATGATAATTTATTATTTAATGTTATACCATTAGCAGAAAGTGACAACTCTTTAGCTAATCAACAAAGAATGGGAATTATTGATAGATTAAAACAAGGAACAAGTGTATTTGGAAATATGTTTTCAAGATTGAGGGATGATTAATGAAAAATCTATATTTTATATTATCAAATAAAGGAAGAATGGGAGATACAGAATTAAGGTATGTAAATGGAGAGCTTGCTCATGTAAATGAAAACGAAGCTTATATTTTAGATAAATATGGTAAAACAGGAGAAGATTTTATCAAACAAAATGGTTCTGGCACTATTAATCCTGAAACAGGTTTAAAAGAATATTTTATTATAGAGGGATTAACAGCTGCAAAATTTGCTTATGATTTATATAAAGGCAATGAGCAAAGAAAAGCTGGTGAAAGGGTAAGTAAAGAAATTGATAAACAAATAGGTAGCTTGCAAGGTCAATTTGATGAAATAGATTTAAATACAGAAGATTTACTTCAAAATTTAACAGAGCGTTCAGAATTAAAAGAAAGAGATTTGTTTTCAGATTTTTTAACTAAAAGTGAAGATATTCAATCTTCTGGCAGTCTAGCTATATCAAGGGCTAATCTTGCTACATCTGGAGGTATTTTAGAAAATTTAAATAAACGAAGAGATGATTTACTAACTGAGTTTGACGAAAAGTCAACTGCTTTAGAATTTCAAGAAGAAGATAGAACTTTAGGAATTTTAACAGATTCTGAAAATGCAAAACAAGCATTATCAAATCAAATTCTTTCATTAGAAGCAACAAAGGCATCATATGGCTAAAAGACCTTTACAATCACAATTAAGAACTGCTAGCACAGCTGCTAGCAATGTTAGCAAATTTTTAGATTCTTACAGGCAAAGAAGAGATATTGCTATTTCTCAAATACAACAAGCTAAACAAAAACAACCTACTCCATTAGATATTCTTAAAGAAAAAAGAGAAACTATGGAGGAAACTAGAAAACTTTCTATTTTAGAAGCTGAAAATCAAAAAATGAAAGAACTGGGAAAAACCCCATATGAATTTAAACTCTATCAAGAAGAACAAAAAAGATTAAAAAATGAAAAAAGAAAAGAAGAAAAACGATTAAGAGAGCTTGCTATAAAAAGCAAAGCAGAAGAGCAAAAAAGAGTAGCAGCAGAGCAAGAAGAAATTCGTTTACAAATAGAACAGCAAGCAGAAATTAATAATCTTGTTACTGGTGGCTTAACAGAAGAAGTAGCTACTCGAAAAATAAAAGGAGAAAGACCTCCAAAAATGCAAAGATGGACTTCTAGCGATGATGTAATAGTTGAATTAGATTTTGATTCTGATAAAAAAACAATAGAAGGTAGTTTTAATCAAAAAGATATAGCAAATTATGTAGCAAGCAATTTGTTTGATGAAAGTGATGACGTTTTTGATACTCATACAGTAAATAATTATAAATATATTTTTCCTAAAGCAGGAAATCCTACTATATATATGAATGATGAAAAAAAATTATTAAGAGAAGATATGATTCGCATTAATTTACAAACTCGAGAAATAGAAAATTTAACTCCTGAAACTGCAAAAATTTTAATATATGAAGCTGCTAAAGGTAAATATGGTAAAAATATAACACGACCTTTAAATATATTGCTTGATGAAGAAAGAGAGCAAGAAAAAGAATTTGAAATCAAAAGAGATGTAATGTTTAAAAATATTGAAGAAGTTGAAATGGAAAATATTTTGAATACACTATCAAGAAATCCAAATAATTGATAATGCAAATAAAATTACCAAAATCATATTTTCAAAGAAATGGTTATTCTGCTGAAAATAATGATTTAAATAAAATTGCCAATAATGCAAGAGGACTAAGCGTAAAAGTACCAGAACAGTATTTTGAAAATATTAAAAAAGAAAAGAAAAATACAGATTTAAATTTAGTGTATGATGGTTTAGAACAACTTGAAAAAGGACCTTTAGTAAAAGAACACAAAAATCCTTTAGCTGTTTTATATACAGATGAATTAAAACAAAAATTTGGTGCAATGAAAGGCAAAAGATTGCCTGCTAAAGATAATCCAGAAAATAGAGAATTATTTACAGCTAGATTTGTAAGCGAAGAGTTAGGTAAAAAAGCAGGTCAATTTATTATTGATAAAATATATGAAAATGTTGATGGTGATATGCGAGCATTTTCAAGCGTATATCCATTAGGTAAATTGCCTAGTCAATTAACTAATGAGCGTGAAAGAGCTATTGCAAATAGATACTTTGAAAAACTGACCAACATTGCTTCAACAGATGATTTAGAAGTTACTATTAAAAATCAACAAAACGATGTTTCCTCTGCAGTCTTAGAAGAAATAGATAGGTTAAAATCAAGTAAACTTACATTTGACGATTTAAGCAAAGTAAGTATTTTTGCTCCTACAAAAGTCGATAAATATTCAGGTATTCAAAGTGAAACACCAAATAATAAACTTACATATATTAAAAAAGATTTTGAAAAAAAATCTCCTGATATCAATCTTACTTGGGATGAAGATATCAATATTACAAAATCAACATATGATAAAAAATTAAATTTACCTGAATTAGATTTAATAGATGAAGTAGAAGATAAAAGAAATAAATATTCTTTATCAACTATGCCAAACCTTGAAGGGGCTAATAGATGGGGAGATATCTTGCAGAATGTAAAAAATGCAACCGTAGGATATATGACAGAAAACAACCTTACCAATGCATATGATGTTGTAGGTAGACCTAATGCAAGGGAACTTGGCAATCTTTTAACGTATGCAGTTGCAAACACTCTTGATATTGGAATTGGTTTAGGTAGAGGTGTTGATGCTTTTTCTGATGCAGTATTTAAAGGAGAATTTGGACCTGTTTTAGAAGAAGTAGCTGCGTATCATGATTTTTTAATGCTAGGCGCTCCTCAATCTATTGTTAATCTACTTACCGCTACTGGAGTTAGTCCAGACCCTAGAAAAAATCTTTTATCAGATGCTGGTAAAGAAGAAGTAAAAAAAGCTAGAACAGAACTTGCACAAAATCCTTTAATGCCAATTTTTGCTAGCTTAGCAATTAAAGCAGCAGTAAAAAGTCCAAATCAAATAAAAAAACTTTCTACAGAATTAAATAAAACATATAATGAATCAATAAAGCCTTTAGTTGACCAAAATATAAAACTTGTAAAGGAAGCAAATAAAGTTGCAAAAAAAGAAATAGCTTTAGAAGATGCTAGTCCTACAATAAAAAAAATAAGCGAACAAATAAAAGATACACAAGCTATGGATATAGCTATAAGTTTAGCTGAAAGTGATAAGTTAATTTCTAATCTTACATCATTAAAAGAAAATAAATTAAACACAAACAAAGGATTGGATGTAAATAAAACATATATAAAAGGAATAAAAGAATCAGAATTTTATACTGGAGATATAAAAAAATTACCAATACTTGATGACACTATTAAAAGAAATAAAAATAATGTTGATTTGCCAGCTTCTGTATCTGATGAAATTTTTAATAATAAAAAAGAAGTTACTAATAAACAAATAAGACAAGCATATCAAGATTTTAAAGATTTAACTAGAAATATTGCTAACACAAGAAAAAAATTAGATGACCCAAATTTAACAGATAATTCAAGGTCATTACATGAAAATAGTCTTAAAAATGCAACTGATTTATTAATTAAAAACTTAGATGTATTAGGTCAAGAAAATGCTTTAACATATTTTAATATGGGTTTTCCATTATTAAGTGCAAAGCAACAAAGACAATTTTTAAGAACAGTTAAATTAATAAAAGATAATGTAAAACTTAAAGATGCTTTTGATGAAGATGCTTTATCAAAAATTATTCAAACA
>VTLG01014575.1_pt1 | contig 39128 bp, 52 predicted proteins | sample 4694571 | NCBI WGS metagenome assembly VTLG01 (sample SAMN12604809, study PRJNA352737) | marine metagenome | biome: ENVO:00000447; feature: ENVO:00000209|ENVO:00000569|ENVO:01000036; material: ENVO:00002151; isolation source: viral sequences binned using virsorter ... | reverse complement strand
AAGAGCAGAAAACACCTGCTGACCAAGATTGCGAAACCAATTCTGAACACTGACATTCTTCGCAAACTGGCGATAAGGACTATACTCAGGGATTTGATAACCAAACCATTCAATAGACTTGGGTGTCAATGTATCCGCCATAATCAAACCAAGCGTATTGCTTGCGCTCGGAGCGATAGAAGAATAGTGATCGTCCTCACGAGAACCGGGATGGCGATGATTGTCAATCGACTTCTTCCGAGGACGCACATACTTATTAACGTCACTATAGAAAGGCTCCCACTCCTGCCTGTCTTGCTTCATCGCATCATGGCGAGTCAACTGCTCTTTAACTATTTTAGGAGAAACCATTTGTCACCCCAATGTTTGCTGGTCTTGTAATACGCCAGACAATGTTGGCGCGAATGTTGGCGCAACCGAAGTATCTCCACGAGAAGAAGAGGCGATAAGAGATTGTCGCCCACGCCTACGACTGGAAATTTTCTCCAAGCGTTTCTTTCTAGCCTTCGCCTCCTCCTGTTCCTCAACTGGCGGGGGAGCCGCAGCAGGAGGTGGAGGTGGCGGAGCTGGAATGCTGGGGGAACTAAACCCAACAGCGGTAATTAAAGTTAAAAAGTCCATCACTACCCTCCGAAAATTGAATATTGTGAAACAGCAGTCTGTTGAAACTTCGACTCATTAAAATTACGATAGTTCTTGGCAAGCTCCATAAACGCATCAGAAGCATTAGAACTCCAATCATGGACAGGAGCCATCCTGAATGTTTGTAGCTTATCATTAAATTCTTTATGATACGCCCTTAACGCAGCAAGCCCCCTAGAACACTTTTTATCATCAAACCAGCACTGAGGCAAGATGCGACGCGCAGCATCAATAGATTCTTCCTTCGCACTCACCCGTTTCCCCACAAGGAAATTAATTCCAAGCGAGCGAGCCGCAGCCCTGCGACTCTTCCCTGTAGTAAAATCACGCACCTCGATATCATGCGGAGCGGTGTGGTTCCCATACACATAACCATGCTGATGCCGAAACTCGGACAACTTGCCAGCATAATACGGCAACCCTTCCCCGCTATCCTCAAAAAAATTAATCAAACGAATCTCATTGCCAACAGACTGAGAAAACCAAATAGCGGTGCTATCGTTCATTCCAAGATCCCACCAAGTATCAACAGGAATCGCAGGCTCAAAAGGAACAGAGGTTATGCGACCATCCGACTCAGCCCTACGCATCTCAACAGCAAAATAAGCTCCCGGCGTAGCAGCAGAGAACGAGCAATAATACTCCTGCTGTATCATATCTTCTGACATACCCTCGCGACGTTCCGCCTCAATATCTTCAGGGGATACGATATAAGTGCCGTCAGCACGACGAGTATCGTCAACGGTAAGTAAAGAAGTAAACCAAGCGGGATCATCACGAGTAAGGGTATAAGTCTGATACCCATGGTTTTGTCCTCGTGGCGTATAGATAAACAATGCCCAGCCATCGTTCTCCCTGATAATCGGCCTGAGCAAATCCCAAACCCTAGGGTTCATAATTGCCCACTCAGAAAAGATCAAGCCAACCGGGTTAGTCCCCACAAGCCAATCAAGCCCCATGTCAACACCAACCAGTTGGTAATAAGAACCATTGACCATCGTCAACTTCATATCGGTCTCGTTACGACCAACACACATACCGGGAGGGAAATGATCCATGTACCTAAACCCATCACGATCAATACCATCCCACATAGCTTTTCTAGCCTGTCTTGCAGTAGGAAACAAGTGATAAATACCACCCACCCTCTCCAGCGACTTTTTCGCTGCAAGATTGAGCGCAGTTTTATCCTTCCCGCTTCTCCTGTGCCACACGCACACTGCCCTCTTCACCCCCTTGTCGAACGCTTGGAACAGTGGAACCTGATACTCCCGAGGCTGGTAATTGAATGGAATCTGTAGGCTCATTATAATTCAAGACGTTAATAACGACCTTCCCTTCAGATACGGGGGCCGTAGATTCTTTTTGAAGAGCCTTCGCCCTCCACTCATAAAACTTTTGCAGGTTCTTGGGGCTAAATTGCGCCCACTCAAAAAAAGCATCATGACCACCAAGCCTCTCATAAACATAGTCAAACGATTCTTGGATAGCCGTCTTATCCTTAGGTTTCTTGGTTGCCTTCTCAGTCAGGCCCATGGTGGAATCCCACTGCTGATTTTGCTCTGCGGATTGATTACTCCGAGCAGCGGTCTTCAAGAGATTCTCAACCATACTATCGTCAAAAAGCTGTTTCACGATCCCCCCTTAGCACTCATGCCTTCTTAGCAGGATAAGTCCACATTACACCCGTTGTCTTATCATAATCAATATCAACATGGATAAAGTTCTTGGCAATACCAATTCTGGAGAAATACACAACCAGTGTCCTCAACAAGATATACCTAGAAGTGCTGTCAGGGCAAGCAATATCCACAGCCAAACCCTTCAAGTGCGAGCTCTCAGGAGATCCGCCTACGTTGCGATTGTGTTCAGGGCAGCGGAAACCGGAGGTAATAATAAGAGGGTGAGGATAATTATCGCGGACATTTTGCAGGATATCGACAAGCCCCAAGTTAATATCTTGGAACCCACAACCGCAACGGCAGGCAAACTCTTTTGCTGAAAAATTATTGGTTAAGTCACCCATTGACAGCTTTGTATAAAGAAGATAAATTTTAAAACAAGTAAACCATACCATAAACATTCATAAAAACAATGAACAAATATGAAAAAGAAGCCCATCCAAGAAAAACTAAGAGAATTTCAAACAGGAGCGACCAGAAGCACAGAACCAGACGGGGAAAGGCACGACCTGATAAGCCCCTACGGAATCAAAAGGCTCGCAAGGATTTACGCAGAAGGAGCAGAGATTCATGGAGATCGAAATTGGGAAAAGGGGGTTCCTCTGACAGTTACGATGAATCACCTGAAAGCACATTTGAACAAATGGGAGTCAGGAGATCGAACAGAAGATCATCTGGCAAAAGCCGCATGGGGGCTATTCGCAATCATGCATTATGAAGACACAGGATACTACAAAAGGAGCAATACCATGCCAAGCCACTACGGATCACACAGCACAACCAAACGCAAACCGGGAAAGCCTACCCCACCAAGAAAACCCAGAAGAAGCTCCACCCAAACAAAAAGAACCACAAGAAGAGGGGCAAGAAGATGACAGACTGGAGGATTTGCCATGTCTGCAAAACACACGTTGACGTTCTCATACAGAAAGTGTTCGAGTACGAATTCTACTACTACGTATGCGATACATGCGATGAAATATACGCAATGACCAGATATGGAGATTGGGTAGAATCCGGATGCGTTATGGAATGGTACAGCAAAGGTAACACCCCAGAATGGTACAAAACCCGCTACGGAACAAATCAAAAAGGGAGCGAAAATGGGAAAAAAGACCAGCATAACTCTGCATAGCAGAAAAGACGAAAAAGATACCTACTACACAATGCCGGGATACGAAGGAGAAGTCGTCGTCACTTGCTCCTATTGCATGGGGCAGTGGACACTCCCAAAAGGATTCCTAGGAGAATTCGCATGCGGGTCTTGCGGAAGATACATGTCAATCAAAGACGGCAAAGAGAAAATCAAGAAAGCCGTGAACTCATACCTAGAAGAGAACTGAATGTCGTCTTTACGCAAAGACTGCTAAAATATGTCTAGTACGTGTGGGGGTTGGATTCCTCGCTTGCGCTCGGAAAAGTCCGCCCCCCCCTATCGTTTTTTTCACATTTCCATACATCGCTCGGTCATGCTCCTTGCACGGTGATAGCGGCTCGCTACCGCTCCCACGCTACCACGAGCAACGATCACGCCCTCGCTGTTCGCTCGCTACAGCGTTCGCTAACGCTCACACTTACGCTCGCTTTCAAGGTACTCATAAGGAGCGCGTCATCTAGTCTCGCTCGCTTCGCTCGCTCGTTCCGCTTCGCTATCGCTCAGCTCAAGCACGCTCGGTCATGCCGCTTGCAGTGGCAAGCGTCACGCCCTCGCTTCACAGCATGGAAGGCAAGCATCGTGCCCTAGCGGTCACGCTACTTGCTTCTCTACCTCCCTCACTATCGCTCGTCAAGCTCGCCATGCTCGCTCGGAACAAAGCGTCCTCGCTCGATAGGAAAGCGTGGGCTCCGTTACCCGCCCACGCCTCGCATCATAGTTACGCATCCGCTATCGCTCAGCTCGCCCTGCTTACGCAGTGGCTTGAACCACTCGCTATGCTCGCTCTAAGGTAGTTGCATCATTTAAGCTCTCGTGCTATCTTTACGTCAAGATGCTCTCACTAGCGAAAGGAAAGTACAATGGACAGCAAGCACGGCGGCCCTTCGGGCCTCGATCATTCCTCCCCCAAACCGTTACGCACAAACAAAGCCTTAGATCAGGTAAAAGATAGCGTACAAGCACCCCAACTATCCGATGAATCGGCTCACCCAACGTCCTACAAAAGCACATCTGATCGTCATCCGTGGCACAAAGGCGGACGCAAGAAGAACTTGGAGCACCGCCTTAAGTCTTTAAAAGACAGGGTTTGTATGAGACATTCAAAGGCTACCAAGCATTGCCCCGACTGCGGACAATACGCCGAGTTGTTAGAGAAGAGGTTTGACGGACAAGAGCAATTGGACGAGAAACGTCAAAAGCAAAAGGCTTACTTCGAGAAATGGCGTAGCCAGACCAAGATGAAAGACCGCATCATAGCTTACTGCAGGCCTGAAGAGAAGACACAGATCTTGCTGGCTTGCGAGGCTCTCAATCTCTCGATGAAAGACTTCGTTATCTCGTCATGCTTGGAGTCAAGCAAATTCGTCCTCGACATGAAGAAAGGGGACAAGCGAGGCAAGGTGCTCAGGGACGAGCAAAGGAAGCTAATGAAAAGCTAGTGGCCTACGGCGTATTTGTTTAAAGTCAAAAGATTAAAAACAAACCCTTTCCCAAGCCCTCAATCTGGGTAATTAATACCTACTGAATATCATATTTTTCAGCTTTCGTCAAGACAAAACAAACCCTGTTGATTACATTGGTCGTACGATCACGCTCCGGGAGCCGGACACCTCTCCGCTACACGACAAGCCCATTGACTTCAGGCCTTGACGCACCACTACTTTCGTCGCACACGCTTGTGACTCCTCATGGAAAGATTTAATACAGGCTACCAAAAATTTACCACTCCCACAGTCGCGGGTAAATTTAAGCCTTCGAGACCTCGCACACGCTTGTGACTCGGTCAAAGCAACACCAACCAACCAAGCCACACCAAGCACAGGGCAAGCCCCTTGCCAACGATACCCCTGTTGGCATGCGCCTTGCTAAGCCTGCCAACCAACATGGCCCCTCGCACACGCTTGTGACTCGGGGCTGGAAAAATTTCCAGTGGCTCCGGTGCTATCGCTCCTCGCCCCTTCGAATAAGCTAGAAGTATCACCAAGCTATCGGGGTACTGACGTCGGGGCTACGGGGCTACGCCCCTCGTCAGTGGCTAAACAATGCCAACAAGCAACACCCTCGCTGACGCTTCCGACCGCTCCAAAGGAGTGATATCTAAGTAACACCGCCCTCTGTCGCCGGGCGGGCGACCAGACGTTCGCCACTCTGGACTAGGCGACATCCCTTCGGCTTCGCAAGCTCGCCTCAGGGTTGCCAACACCAACCAAAACCAACTCTCCCAAAGCTCAGACAAAGGAAATACAAACATATTTAAAATTGTCTCCGCTAACGCTACGACATAACTAAGTCGGCCCATTGGGCCTCCCATACAATCACTTTGGGAGAGCTAAGCACATGCAAACAACGTCGCGCCACATACTGCTATGGCACGCCCTTGCAAGCATGTCAACCAACCGCCCTCCATGGCCGGGCAGGCCACCAGAGGCGTTGCCTCTGGACTCCATCGAATCCTCGCCAATAAACACCATTGGCGTCGTATTCGAAAGCCTCGCTCCGCAAGCTCCGCTCGGAAGAACCAAACAACACCAACCCCCCAAAAGGAAAGGGTATCAAAAAGAAAACGCCAAAATGCTTGAGCCAGCTCACAAGCCTTGAACTTACTTGTTCGTTATCAGTTCATCAAGTTCCCATGCGTAGAATCGAATAGCTCGTTAGAAAAGACCGAACTCGCTAGCGTCGTCATGGTGACTAGCAACCGGAATCATCAGCTATTGTCGCCGAACCCCACATCCTCTGTGAATAAGCACGCTGTCCACACAGGAGCTACGATTTGGCGAGCCTTGAGGAACTAGATTGCGACATCAACGCCCCTGTTATGGTTGAAAATGAATTGCTCACCCAGCTTAGATGGCGGATTTGCTTCCACACTGATCCTTTGTTCGAGCCAAGAGAAGCATTTAGCCAGCACCACCGATCCGGGATCATCCTCCGGAGCCACCCCAAAAGGCAACGCATCGTCAGATAACCCTCGGGAGATCCCCATGTCAGTTCGGATTCGGCAAAGCCTTCACACCATCAGATGTTACATCCCCCATTTTTACAATTGAGAGAAATGGAGCCATGCAACCATCGCATTCTATTAAAGAGGAATTTTTGAAATCATTTTTCCGCTCGTTCCCAAGCATTTTGTTTCTCCTAAGTTAAAAAAAAATAAAGTTTGGGAGCGAGCTTGTCCCCGGCATCTGGCGAGTGGTGAGGGCGACCCCGGCTACGCCTCGCCCTATTTTAGCAAGGGTCACGCCCCTCGCGATAACCCGTTGCGAGCGTCATGTCCCTCGCTTTTGCAACTCGCCAGAACTGCCACAAGCTCGCTATATAGCCCCCCGTGTCCGCGGGTGAATCTCGCGAACCCGGAAACACGGGGGGCTTAAAACTTTATTTTTTTTCTTTTAATTTAGGAGGCTCAAAATGAACATCATTGTGAAACGATTGGAAAAATGCTTTAAAAAATCTTTTTTTAAGAATGCATTGGAAAGAGCATTAAAAAATTTCTTTCCATCAGTAAAAATGGAAGATGTAATCATCATCTCTGATGGTGACGAAGGCGTTATTAAAGCCTGCCGAATGCTCGAACTCCAACATGAAGAAGTTTCTCCCGAAGATCATCCTGAAGCTGATGCGATTATCGCCTTTTGGGATGGCCCTAAATACAACAAGATGCCTGTTGATTTAGTTGCTCCCGAATCAGAGGTACTGGCTAAATTCTTGGCTCATTACCAACAAAACGGATCAGTAGGCGATGGAAGCACAGACATCCGCCATCAATTCCCAAGCTGGAAATTCAGAGCAATTCAAGCAATTTTCAACTTCAAAAAACAGGGAATCCACGTTGATGAAGAGTACGCAATCTCCCAGTTCCTCAAATACAAAACGCTCGCAACACAAATCGAAGATCAGCTCCAAGTTGGAGAAGACAGCGAGCTCACTCACAATCAGGATGTTATAAAGCGGGTTCGATACGACAATGGACGAGCTGACGATGACAACCCGGTTGATGAGACAGTCACCGAAGTCGTTGACGCTGAGCAAGTTCGCCGTCAATTCCTTGACGAGCTTGAAATCGCTCGATTCTATCGCAACCTTTGGGAACAAATCGCGATGAACTTTGACCAATACGAACAATACGCATAAGTTCATTAAAGTGCTTGGGAGCTTCGGCTCTCAAGCATTTTTTTTGCGTTTTCAAAAACAACAAAAAGAAAGCACAGAGGCCACAGATAACCCATGCTCAAGCAATACTCAAAGCTCAACTTTGCAATGGTTACACCTCTCAATGCAAGGAATGACCTCTCACCATTACAGAGCCACATTTTTCACAATAAATTTCCCTCATCATTCCTCTCCAGTGAAAGTTTGGCAAGCGTGAAAACTTTAACTGGGAGGAATATATGAAAATATTAAAAGGAAATTTATTCACCGTTGATAGTGATGCCACAGCCATCACTACCAACGGCTTTGTGAAAAAGGATGGCTCTTGCGTAATGGGGAGAGGTTGTGCTTTGCAAGCCAGCAAACAAGTTGCTGGACTTGCTCAGCACTTAGGGAATCTAATCACCCTGAACGGAAATAATGTTCAGGTGATTAACGATTCCCCTTTATTTATTAGCTTTCCGGTGAAGCCTTCGCACGCCATTTATAACGGGGATAACGCTGTCCAACACATGCGGAATAAATTCCGCATTGGACAACGCATCCCCGGATGGGCATGCAAAGCTTCACCAGAATTAATAGTTAGCTCAGCACACCAGCTCCGCAAGCTCACCGATGACATGGGATGGCAAAAAATCGCCATCCCACGCCCCGGTTGCGGAGCAGGAGAACTGAGCTGGATAGAGATAAAACCCTTACTGAGTGAAATCTTAGATGACAGATTTCTCTCAGTAAGCTTTTAGCATTAAGCTTACCGCTCTGGAGAAGTTATGAAATTTCAAGCAAGGAAGATATTGAACCTCGCTAACGCTTTAGAATCGCGGATTAAGGTATTGATAAGGAAATTATTATCAAGTAACACCAAAACCATCGAGTTCAAACTCAAGAAAGGAAAAAAACCATGATAGAGAACGCCAAACGTGTAAGGCGCAAACAAAAAATGCAAAAAGCAGAAAAAATCCTCTTCACAGTAATAGCACTGTGGGGAATTTATATAGCAACAATCGGAATCCTATACTTCAAAAGCACATGGAACTAATCTTAAGCATGATAGCCCTAGTAGGCATAATAACCTTTATTTTAATCCTACTGGACAACTTCTTTGATTAGAACGCGGAGGATAACCGTCTTATCAAACGCACTGGCGTTAGCATAAGCCGTTATCCCAAATCCGGGGGAGTCACTGTTGCCCAAAAACCGACTGCTAACGTCAAGCGCATGGTCACGAAAGCTCTTCTAGCGACGAAGACTCTATCCGCAAGACACAGGGCCTTGGTATGGGTAACAAACTCCTTTCCTACCCCAAAAACCTACCAAAAAGAGGAAAAATGTCTAAACACAGCAATGAATTCAAAAGATTTACAGACGAAATACTAAAAATGCCAGAAGAAAAATTTCTTGAAGGATTACTGGCTATTATCTCCACATATTATCCAGAGCAAGACAAAACACTCCCCAGAGAAATGCAAGTGCCAGAAAATCTCGTAATGTCTGCGATGCTAATCGCTCAAAGGATAAAGGAAATCGAAAATGCAAAAAAATAAAAAAAGAAAAACATACTCCATCTGGGCGCTCGTTAGAAGAAGGAACCCAACCCTCCCAAAAGAAGAGAAATGGGAAGAAAGAGTTCCAAGCGAACCAATGGATCTCGACACGGCAACAAAAGCATTAACAAAAGCAAACAGCAAAAAAACATCAGAAATAAAAGGAGGCATCGAATACCAAACATCATACTTTTTAAGGAGAAACATGGAACACATACAAAACATTTTACCAACTCAATTTGCACACCAAATCGAACCCGAAGCAAGAGAAGATGAATACGAAGAAATACAAAAAGTAATCAAAGAAGAGCTTGGAGAAACAGAATTCGAGACAGATATCACAGGAGGGATAGAAACAAAATGCAACACAGACATCTTTGGGGAAGAGATTTTCGAAGAAGAAGAAGAAGAAGAAGAAGAAATCAAGAAAAAATACCCCGAAGACCCAATAGTGCTCATCCCCTCTAGCACACTTGGAGAGCCAGCAGAGATAACCACAACAAGCAACTGGACAGAAATTGCAAACATGTAAGGAGACATAATGGACGAATTCGTACTATCTGACAACGAAGAAGACATGCTTTACAAGGGGATCTGCCCATACTGCGAAACAGAAACAGTAGGCGACAAAAACGCAGACCATCTTCTATTTAAATACAAAAAACTATGCATACACACATCATGCGATAAGTGCAAGGAACACTTCAGCATGTATTTTAAACTTTCCTACTCAACATTTTACTCAGAACAATCCAAACAAAACACACCAGAAGAGAAAGGAGAAAAAAAATGCCCAGAGGAATCAGGATCAAAAATTATCCACTTAAAAAAAGCACTGACCCAAAAGACAAAAAACGCGCAAAAATAGCCAGAAAATCATACGAAAGATACAAAGCTGGGCTCACACCAGCAGGAGCAAAAGCATTCGGAAAAGCCAAAAAACCAAGAGCCAAAAAACCAAGAACCAAATTAAGAAAACACACAATAAAATTAAACATGAAAAAAATAGGCCTCGACATTAAAAAAGCAAAACAAGCATGCAGAGCAGAAATAAACGAGACAAAAGCAAGCCTAAAAAGCCTTGTAACAAAATATTCAGAACTCGTATCACTCGAAAAATTAATGCGAGAAGTAACAAGAAGAAAATAAAGGAGACATGAATGCAATGCCAAACCTGTGGAACATACCTAACAAGACCAACGTCAAGAACATTACAAACACATACATGCAAAAAATGTAGATACGAAATCAGACGCAGAGAAACACAAAGGATTAAAGAGCTATCAACAATAATTGACGAAACCGAGCCTACAGGCTACGAAAAAGGAGAACCAATGCCAACATCACAAGAAATCACAATCAAAGAGCCACCAGAAAAACTTACGGGAGAACTAGCAACAATCGAAATGGAAAAAAGGGCTGACGGAATATTCACAAGCTTCCACTCGCCCATGATCCAAAATTATATAGTTCATACGCTCCAACAAGAAACATACATGGAGAGCACATCTAATTTCAAAGTAATCTCAGCAAACGGGGCAACAAACAACAAATATTTCTACGGAGTAAAACAAGAGTTCACAGATAGATATAAAAAGCTCGCAACATTCAGCATAAACAAACCACTCATATCAAGGGACGGTATCATAAATCTCAGCTTCCTATACCTCAGAAACAACTACGACGAAATAGAAGATTTATACAGCAGTAAATACGAAGGACTCTCCCAGCCAGAAAAACTCCTAAAATTCATGAACCCCAACGAACCAATCATGTTCTGCTATCAAGGAGTACAAACTAACGACCAGCTCGATGAATATTTAGCCAAGCTCAAAGAAATTGTCTACAAAATATATACAGACAACCTAGCATCCTACAACAAACGCATAACAATTAAATTTACAGAGGAATAAAATGAGAAACAAGCCACACAAAATTCCAAAAGTCAAGGCTATAAAAGCAGTTGGGATTGAACTTGAGGGGGCATGGACACGATACTACAAAGACGGAATCCCTCTACACAATTATATCCCACACGCAACAACAGTAAGAAACAGAGCTCCAAGAGGATTAAAATACGACGGCTCTGTAAGAATAAACGTAAGAGATTCAGGATGCCATTTTTACGGAGAAATAGCATCCAAACCCATGAAACCAAGAGCCATAACATCATGGGTAAGAAGAAACCAGCCAGACGGATTTAACAATTCGTGTGGAGCGCATATGCACATCTCAACCGTCGGGATGAACGATTACATGTCTCTCACACACATAGACTTCTGGCACTACTTCAGGAAAAACCTAGCAAAATGGGGAAAGAAAAAAGAATTCCCCAAAACGCATCAATTCTGGACAAGATACAAGGGGAACAACACATACTGCAAACCATTATTCATACCAGAAAAGCAAATACATGAAGGATCAGACAGATACACACAAGTCAACTTCTGCTGGAGCAAACATCAAACTATAGAATTCAGAGTCCTGCCAATATTTGAAACAGCAGACCTCCAAATAGAAAGTTTTCTACAACTCATAGAAATAACTGAAAACTACCTCAATCTCAACCCATCACACCACAGCAGAAAATGGGCAGTAAAAGAACAAATCACAGACTACCAAAGAGATCTTAAAACCATATACGAAGAAACAATAGACCCGAAAAAACAATACAAAAGCCAAAAAATAGTACAAAGACCGCACGGAGATAGTTCAGCCAATTTTTTTGAGGAATGGAATCAAAACGAACACATATCACTGTCCAAACCGACCAGCGATCAAGCCAAAAAAACATACTATGTAGTAACATCCTCAAACGCTCATCTTGCTCCAGAGACAATGGAACACATCACACAAAACAGAGCAAACATGAATCAAGACATATTCGAAGAAGAAGACGACATCCCTATAGAAAGCACAGGGGAAACACAAAATAGAGAATTAACAGCAAACGACCTCATAACATTCTAAAAAAGGAGAAAGAAACAAGATGTGTGTAATTATCATCCCAACAAAAAAACATCCCACCTTAAAAGAGCTGGAATCCGCCGAGACAACTAATCCTCACGGCGGAGGCATAGCTTGGAAAGGGGCTGACGGACTCCTAAGGTATGTAAAGGACATTGACGCTAAAGACGTCTTCGAAATAATTCAAACAGAAGACCCTCAATTCCCATACATTACCCACTTCCGCATAACCAGCTCAGGAACTACCCGCCCCGAACTCTGTCACCCCTTTCCAATTAATCACTCTGTAACACTCAAAACAACATGGAAAGGCAAAAGCTCCCTGATGTTTCACAACGGAACATTCTCAGACTGGAAACAATTTGTAGCTCCTCACTCCGGAAGCAAAGACTTCCCAAAAGGACGGATATGGTCAGACTCAAGAGCTATCGCATGGTTAACATACAAAACCAAGAGAAATATCTTCAAATTCATCAAAGAAAAAATAGCAATCATCAACCTCAACGGGACTGTTGAATGCTACGGAGACTTCCAGCAAGAAGACTCATTCATAATGTCAAACAGAAACCATCTCTATACCAGAACAACAAACCATTCATATAAAAAATGGCAACAACAAAAAAAAAGTCTTTTCCCGCAAACACATCAATTCTACTGAGTAAAGAAGATAAAGAAGAAGAGGATAGATTGTGGGAGCAATATCTTGGAGGACTCTGATCCTTTCAAGGGCATATCCCCCTTAGGATATGTAAACACTCAACAAGGAGAAAGAATGAAAATCCGAGTTGACAAACCGAAGACCCCGACAATCGAGGATGTGCATATTGCAGACCTCAAACCGGGGAACGTGTTCAGGTACGACGCATGTCATTTCATGCTTACAGACCTAGAACCACTATCTGCAGTCCGGTTGACCAGTGGAGCAGTTGAACAGTTCCATTCGGAAGAGATGGTTGCCAAGCGCAACGATGTCTGTTTAACCAAGATTGCATAGCCCGGAGGGAGGGGTCTTAGGCCCCTCCTTCCCCCCTAAAAACAAAAAAGATGGGAGTGATTCTGCGGTGACAATAATAGCTTCCCGGCCTTCACAGTCCGCATCCAAACCAGAGTATTCTGGCTAAAGAATGGCCCGAAGTCCCCGACATAATAAGAGGAACCCATGTCAGCCTATATCGAATCCTTGCCCCAAGACACTTTCAATTTGGGGCCCCATCTTCCATTTTTTTCACATATAAAATGGCACAAAAGAATGACCAGAAAAGACTTCCAAATCATAGCAAACACACTAAGAGCAATCAAATCACTTACAAGAAATGATTTACACGTAAAGATAACTGAAGCGATTGCAAAGGGACTAGAAAAAGCATACCCAAGATTCGACAAGAACAAATTCATGGAATACGTGTACGGCAAACCCCAACCTACCAAAAACGCACTCACATTAATGGAAGAAGAATTATGCAAAAAGAAAAAATAAAACAAATTGAAGCCGGGGAAAAGTTCATGTGGTTTCGCCCGGAGGGAATGGTAATGATTGACAAAAAGCAAGCGTTAAAGCTTTTAGAAATCCACGGAGAAAAAATGCAATTTACCAACACAGAAGGAACTTTGATGATTTCAATTGAAGTTTAAACTCAAAACTTAAACAAGGGGAAATAAAAATGGAAGAAAAAATAAAAACAAGGTTTCTTTCAGCGGTAATGATAACATTAACAATAACAACTTGGTACAGCTATGCCCCGGCACAAATGCACCAAGAAAATGGACTCTGGCTAAACGATGCAAAAGGAAATATATACGGAAACAGCCAAATCAACCCAGAAGCAAACCCAAATATTAACCCAATGGCTAATCCAGCAATTAATCCAAACGCCAATCCCGATATCAACCCAATGGCAAACCCAGATGTTAACCCAATGGCGAACCCAATAATTGCGCCAATCGAAGACCCATCACTAGAAGAATATATAAACAGCCCACATCTCTATGGAGAAAAAACAGAATGGGGGATGCCCATGACTGACACTTACGCTAGCGACTGACTCAGTCTGGTATTGCTGAGGGTCTTATCGGTGACCCTCAGCCATCCCCTTATTAATAATAGGAGGCATCTATAGTCCAGCTTTGATAGCACGTACTGATTCCCTTAATGTCCTATTGTGGTGAATATCGGACAATGCGCTCTGACCCCACAATCATTAAGACTGTAGTACAGCTTATGCAACTATGGATGCCTTCTTAAAAGGAGAAATTAATGAGCCAAACAGAAAAAATCAGAGAGTTTTTAACGTGGATGGAGACATGTCCATTCCCCGATTACGAAGTCACATCCATGCAGGGAAAGACAATTATCTTTGTCAAATTCTTCTTAGAGAAAAGCCAAGAAAAAGATACTGCTGACGAAGACGAACGCAAATTGGCTGAAAAGGATTTGCAAGATGAAAAACTATAAAGAACTACAATACATACACCAAACACTGCAAGAGGTTATAAAACAATCAAAAAACATGGGAGATCACTTAATTGATCTTAATCAGGTTGAAAAAGCATTAGGATTTATTGAGGACATGTTCGACTGGAAACATGAAATGCAACCTATAAAATGCCCAGACAAGCTAGAACCAGATCATTTACCAAAAACAAGCATAGATATATTACAAAAAAAATACGGCAAAACTAAAAAAACACAAAAAGAAAAGCGGTGAAATGGCTCCCCATGCCACTATGGATGGATAGGGCAAAGGGGATATGTCTCAAAAGCCTCCGAGACATAAAAGCCATTAAACACCGAAGGGAAGGGCAGTTTTTGATTATGGACAGAAACCGCCCTTCCCGACTTTAAACAAATAACATGAAAAAATTGCCCAGATGGAAAAGACACTACATCAAACGCAGAAAATGGGTGTTAAAAATGATGGGGGGAAAATGCGTTACATGTGGGAAAAAAGAAGATCTTGAAATCGACCATATAGACCCAAATACAAAATCATTCAGTATAGGCGAAGTCATCACCCATTCATGGGCAAAAATCAAACCGGAAATAGACAAATGCCAACTGCTCTGTAAAGCTTGCCATAAAGCAAAAAGCGAAACAGATGGCTCATTAGAAAAAATGAAAAAAGCAAGACCTAACCAAATGCCAAGAGATTCAGAAGGAAGATTTATAAAAAGGTAAGTTCTTTTAAATTTTATAGCAATCGTACGCAGAGGTGTGTTGGCAAATCAATTTAAGCCAATTGGGGGAACACCTAAAACCTTTTCATCATCCAAAGCACCCTGCAAATAATCAAGAACAGCATCTTTAGCAGAATCAAAGCTATAAGCGACAACACATAAATAACCATAACGAGTCAAAACATCTAGCCAAACCCTCTGATCCTTACTTACGCGACCAGATCCATACTTCATTTCAAGAAACAAGCCATGAAAATCACCCCTAGCAACGGGTAAGAATATATCCGGAACCCCGCTTTTAAGCCCTTCCTTAACCATTTTCCTGCCACGTGCAATAGCACTTTTGCCACCGCCACCTTGATTCGGAATTGCAAACATACTCTTAAGTTCAGGAATTTCAACAGAATATACCTGAGCCCACTCGAATAAAGCCACTTGTTCATCATGTTCACTCATTTAATCTCCTAAAATTTACGTGTAAGGCGCTTTTTAATTTCCTATCACCTTAGTTAACGCTCTAATTTTGGTCTTCAGCTCCTCTGGACTCATATATCGCTCAGGATGATCCTTGCGATCTTGTATCCATGGCATCTTAGAGCTTTTCTCAGCCGATTTAAGCCGTTTTGCTTCCCCTCTGAGGGTATCATGCAGTTCTCGAATCTTTTGCACCATATTTAAGGTCTGAGGAGACTCCTCATTCTTGCAAATATGCTGAATAGCCTGATCAAAATACACAGGATCAAGATCAGAAAGCATTCGATACCATACAGCTAATGTATCAGTATCCACATTTGGCCCACCGCAAGACAAAAGAACCTTCATGCCAAAAGAAAATTGCTTATTCGTCAATGTTCCACGTGAAACATTTTCAGCAGTCTCATGGAAATAATCATCAATAGAAGCCCTTTTTTTCTCAAAAGTCGTAAGATTCCTAGGGGCTTCCATTTGAGACTGAATCTTCTCAAAGTGCTTTTTCAGGCTATCAGGAGAACGAATAACAGTATTCCAAAAATCGCTTTTTTCGAAAACCCAACGTAACATCCCTGCTAAATATTGAGCCTCAACATTGCGAGATTTGCGTAACTTAGCAAAATCACGATACCAAGGATGCAGTGGATCAGGAGCAGACCATTTGAAAGGCTCTCCTTTTTTAGTAAGCCTTTTCTCTAAATACGCAATAAGGAAACGTGTTAAATCAACGTCACATTTAAGATATTTTAAGGACATCGTCAGGATTTGTTGGGGATTTTAGGTATTTTTTGCGTGATTTATAATATTTAGGGCCAAAATGCTCACCAAGCTTAGCATCATTTAGCTTGCTTACAACCTGAGAAGAGATTACAACTTTAAGATTACCTTCACCATCGTAAATTTTCACCTCTGAAACCATAATTCACACCTCAGCAAGAGTCGGGAAGGAGCAGGGGCCTGCCCCCACCGGACAGACCCCATCTACCCCCCCCTTATTGATTAAAAGGGAACGTCATCTTCGACATAGCCAAAGCCATCAGAATCCATATCTGGCTTTAACTGTTTTTTGCCCTTCCAGACATCTTCAACAAGCGTCAACTTAACCCTGCTTCCAATAAGCTCAGCAGGTTCAAAGTCATAAACACCCTTCTCATCTGGAATAACACCCAAAGCTTTGATTTTCTTGCGAGCAATCCCAAGAGCCTTAGCCTTGAATGTAAGGCAATCCCAACACAAGAAATCACCTGACTCGGTATCCTTAAAGCCAAGACTAAATTGATCGTCACGCTTAATCTTGACATCCTTGACCTCAGCCAAATAGACTCCGGGCTTCACGGCCCAATCGCCCCCCGAATCAGAGGCATCAGCATCCTTCTCAGTAAAAGTAACCATTTTATAGCTCCTTCGGTGCAATGTTAGCGGATAGTGAATTATTCTGCTCTTTGTAAACTATTTCCAAAGAATGGACATGGGATAGCTCCATTTTCCTCTTATCTTTTTTAATCAAAGAGGCAATCTTAGCCAAACCTTCCAAGTCTTCTGCAGAATTAATCTTAGCTGTATAGTCAGCCAAAAGCTTTTTGGATATATCAGCTTTCAACAGACGTTTTTCTTTATCTTTTTCCAAAAGATCAGAATCCCTTTCAGCTATCTCATCAGGGTCTTCAGAAACAGCATGCTTATCACCCAAGCAAGGGAGAAGAGATTCCACAACAGAACCATTAGGATTAGGGAAAGTACGCCCGGAGAGGACTCCTGTACGATCCTTTTCAAACAATGCAATATAAGTGGTTTTAGTTGTATCTTTCTCATTCTGAACAGCTTCCATCCGACAACAAATTTGTGGCTCATAAGGAGTATTACCCTCACAAGCCATAGCAACACCTATGCGCCTGAACTCACCATCGGTAGTATCAAACACATTTTTTTGACGACCAAGAATAAAAACGTGGGCAGGAGCATCCATTAAAAACTGAACCAAAGACTTATATGGACGCTTAATAGAAGACCAAGCCTGCATTGGAATAGCATCATTGGAATTCATTTTGCCCTCATAAGAAGCTATAGCCGCTTCCCACATATGAGTAAAAGAATCAACAATAATAACCCCGTGTTTTTTAAAATCAATACCCCTTATCTCCCTATCAACATCAAGCAAAGATCGAGAATAAAAAGCATCAAAATCAAATTTTTCGGGATGAACCTTTCGCTCCTTGATAGCCTTGGCATAAAAGTCAGAGCCACGCTCTGTATCAACCATCGCTATCCGTTTCTTGGAATTTAAAGCTAGTTTTTCCGCCCATTGGAGGGTTGTAAATGTTTTACCTGAGCCGGGTGGCCCGTAGACGGACATCTTGAGAAACCCCTGACCGGGGTCAGCCTTCTTAAAACTCATAATGTTCTCCTTCAGTGATTATTAGTTATCAACTAAACAGCCAAAGGATACCATCTTTACGTAAAGATGTCAATAGAGTTTTTATTTTTTTTCCGAACAAAGTTCCTTAGCCAAATCATTATTCTTCGCAATAGCTGATAAATCACGGACAAGATAATCTGGGGGATTATTAGAACTAATCCATTCTTTAGTCTCAGGGGTCAGGACTACAGTTTTATACCACATGCAATCCTTACTAACATACGTGTTGGCATCATAAAGGCCAAGAGCAAAATTAGCCGTAGGAGCTACCAATTCACTAGCAATACTACAACCCGTCAAGAACATCAGGCAAAGATTGACGCTCGCGAATCTTAGCTTTTGCCTTATCGATTTCTTTTTCAACTTCTTTTGCTCCAGACATACCCTTGGGGTGGTTAATATTATTAAAAACATTCCCAGCCAACCAATTAAATATCGGCCAAACAGTTCCAAGAACAGGTATTTTTTGAACCCACCTATCTGGCAAAGCCCCCGTTATAGCGGTAAAAACTAGAACCACCTCTCCTGCTATTTGAAACCAGCCTTGATCTGCAAAAGCATCCATGTTAACTCCTTTATTCTTTTTTACTTAGAATATAGTTTAGAATTAAATCAATGTTACGCTCAATGGGCTCAAGGTCACCCTTAGTAACAATGGTTTTTTCGAGAGCCGTAATTCGATCAGATAAAGCATCGTGATTAGTAAATATACGCTTCGTAAGAAAACCACCAACAATAGCCAAAGCGCCAATCAGCATTTCATTAACCTTATCCATTATTTCTTTTTCCCATTTGCTCTACCTATTCTTTTTTCATCCGGGTCAAGTCCAAACTTCACGCGCAATAACGTGTCGAGCCTTATCAAATCCCCTTGCGCCTGTGTGGTTTTGTCGATTAATGCCACAACAATGCTTTTCAGATCCTTAATATCTGCCTCAGTCTGTGCTTGGGCTTCGGATATCTTGGCTACAATTGAACCCAGAACATATTTTATTAGCCACCATAGCGCACCCCCCAATCCCAACGCGGTAGCCACAGGAACACCCACTGATTCAATAAAGCTTGCGACCTCATTTGCCCCGTCCACGTTTGTTTACCTCTTTAACCACTTCGTCCATTGCAGTATTGAATTTTTCTTGGCTTATGGGTTTGGGTTTTGGCTCATCCACGCCACCTTGTTTTTTTATAGCAATCAGAATTTCATGTAGCTTGTTGTAAATTAATTCCAACAACTCGTTCCCGGCAACCATCATTCAGGTTTGGCAAATTTTTTCTTCACATCAGCCCTACGTTTCTCAATTGCTGCTTTATCGTCAGTATCGTATAGGGCCACTACTAGCTCCTGTATCGTAGGATAATCCGCTTGTCTATTCTCCAACCACGTTTTTTCTGGGGCTGGAGTGGGTGTATTCCCAGCATCAATCCATCCTTGCACCATCACTCTATGACGATTGCCCATGTCATTCGGGACGCTCATTGCATCATTAACCAGATAACTGCCGTCTTCTTGTATTGCTACTTTTGTGATTTCCATAGATTATCCTTTAATGTCTTGCGTCTGCTAAAATCCAAGCTCCAGAATCATCAACCCGAATTTGACCTGCCTCCCCTCCAGTAACGGTAGGCGAATGGGTCAAGGCAAAAACAAAGCTGACTGTGCTTACGTGCATCAATCCACTAAGAGAACTCCCATCTGACCCTGAAGCCCCATACTGGATAGAAAACTCAGACGCTGTGGAACTGCTAGTCATAGTTGGCTGGACTCTTTTTCTAGTAGCGAATGGAACGTGCGCTCTCAATTGCGTTGTTGAAACAAACACTCCCGTTCCTAAATGAATTTTACCGCCCTCAATATCGTAGTTGAATGATTCGACATAGTATTGAACTTGGTCTTGCACCGTACTAATCGAAGGTGAAGTAAAGGTAGGTGCTGTTGAACCAAGATACAGACCCACCTGAGAAAATTTACAAAAGTTTGAAGCATTGTCAGCCCCAGCAACTTGGTTGGAAGTACAGTAATCTTTTGCACCCTCCCATGAATCAGCCGTCCCTTGAAAGTTCGATCCACCAAACATACAAAAGCCCACTCGCAAACCAATCCCTGCCTCCGTCAGCACCCATGTGCCAGAGCTATCCAGTGTTACTGTTTCTGTATGCTGTTCCCATGTGTCAGCAACGCTTTGCGTATATTCATAGACATAACTTCTGTCTTCTGCTGAGTTCATAAAGTATCCACAGAAAGTTCCAGTTTTCGTATGCTTGTGCCAAAAGGAAAGAGTAACTTGTTGTTGGTGCAGATGAGCAAAATCAGAGCCAGTTACTTTGTATTCCATTACTTGGAAATCCCCGGCAGCTACCGCAGATTCAGCAGTTGTGACATCAACACTCATACAATATGTGGAGGAATGTTTACTCTGAGCAACAGTAGGCACATCAGCTAACTGATCCACATCATGGACAAGCTCACCAGTAACATCAAAATTTTCCCACAATGCTGGCCCATAAGCACTGTTAGCGATTGCTGTTATATTGCCTTCAGGAAACTGTGTAAAGTCTCCATCAATAATAAAATTCCGCTGTCCAGATTCTAAACCGGGAGAATCAATAACAGCAGTGGTTACTTTCGTTGTGCTCATATCTTCTATCCTTATGGTTTATCAGGCCATGTTGGATTTTTCGGATCAGCGGTGTTCGCTGGCATATCCCTTAGAGCCTGTCTGTAATTAGTCCATTCAGTTTGTTTCGGTCCACCCATACTAGCCCATCGGTCTGGTAATACTTCTGTGTCACTATCTGCTAACAGAGCATTACGTTTATTTCTGACTAATACATCCATTTCCTCCTTGGCTAGTTCCTTACCAATGCCATCATTGTCAAAAGTAACGGTCTTCGCATCTGCATCGCAAGTGACATAAGCAGGCCGAGCTATTGGCGATAACCCAGCAGAGGATTTATTTTTTTCTATATCAACCTTGTAAGCTTCAGTAAGGCCCAAATTATGAAGCTCAGTAACCCTTGCATCAGCTTCGGCCTCTGTTTCGTATGTGTCATATTTCACACATTTACCGTCAACCACTTTATTAACTGTCATCCACATTATTTAATTCCTCCTTCTATGCATGTGCAATTCCGTAGACTGTGAGTCGGCCTGACATATTTGCACTACCCCGCTCGTACAGATTAATTCGATCTACAGTTATCACTGATAATCTTTGTCCGGTGACAGCCCCACCTGATGTAGTGCCATTATTCCTGACCGTCACATGGGTGCCTGAAATTATCGGGAAGACTGCACCATCACCGGGTCTGTGCAGGTAGATCATCAACCCCGCACCTTCTCCTGTAGCGTTCCCCATCGAATTGTTATAAAATATGTAATCAGTATCAGCATCTGCTATTCCAACATAAGAGGTTGACCCAGAATCACCAATGCTAGTATGAAAGGAATAATCTGCCACTCCTGAATCCACCCCGGATGAGTCGCCTAATCGTATCCCAATGTTGTTATGGTCTGTTGCGATTGTACAATTGGAAAGGGCAATCGCATAGGTGTCATAGGTTGAATCTAGGCCAGTAATTGTGACGGAGGTTGTCGATGAAAATTCATTTGTGCCGATAATATTCCAAGCTCCACCACCAGCATCTGCCCAAGTCAATCCTCCTGCATTACCGGACTGCTTAGATAAGAATTGACCGTTGCTTCCAGCGTTTGAAATGTGTAAGTTATCTTCATCTACACTTTCACTACTCATATGTTCGAGGTCGATAGACCCCACAGCGTAGTGCTGGCTATCAACTTGGTCATTGCCGATTTTCGCAGAAGTGACCGTTCCATCGCTCGGCGTTCCTATTGACTCTAGCCCACCGGAAACCGCTTCAACTTTAACGCCTGTGGCTGGGGCGCTTGAGAATGTAATCGTACTCCCCGATAGAGAATATGTGTCGTGGTTCTGAGTCACCCCATCAAACGTCACCGTGACGTTATTCTCACTGCCCGGTGATTGTGAAAGTGAGAGCGTTGTGTCTGAATTATCACCCGTCATTGTGTCAACGGTGCGGTTCGCTATGCCTCCGGTTCCAGTTGCGACAAATTCGAGGTGACACAAATCGTTGTCCGAAATTGTTCCGTATGCACCCAGCAATGCCACGGTTAATTTTGAATAACCACTCGCATCAACGATTGATCCGGTAACTTTAAAACTTGCCATGTTTGATGGGTCAGCATCTTGCTTTACATATAGAAAACCACGATGCGTTGCCGAACCATTGTCATCCCAAGTGTCAGTGATAGCAGATACTGCATTGCCGTCACTGTCAGAATCATCCAGATAGACAATCGTTGCACTTCCCACTGAATTGTTAAACCAGAAGTCTCCAGCATCTTTATCGCTGTCGGTAGTGGCAGAGTTGAATCTAAATGGTAATCCCGAACTGACTCCGGTGCTTCCGGTATCGCCTGACCTAGTAAAATGCACATTTACCGCATCACCGTCACTAAACGATCCAGCCCCGGTAATGTAGGTTACCGGGAAATAGGAATACGTTGAATTTGAAACGACTGCCCCTGTGATGTTGTAAATTGCAAAGACCGCCGCATCTGCCTGTTTGCTCATTTTCACAGTACCTCGCAAGGCCGTAGTGGTCGAGTCATCCCAACTGTCAACTAGCGAGTTAATATTCGCCCCGTTAGAATCTTCGTCATCCATGTACATACGAGAAGCCAGACTCACGTTTGTGGAATTAAACCAAGTCTTCCCGGCTCCCTGATCTGCATTATTGACGTTGACCTCGTAGACCATATCGAGGCCCGCATCAGAACCGCGAGCGCCAGTGCTGCCCGTACTTCCGGTGTTCCCAGAACGAGAAAAACTGACAGCAACAGCATTGCCATTGCTCAAAGAGCCCTGCCCAGCCACATAGGCAACGACTATAGTGGAATAACCAGTCTTAGAGGTCACAGCCCCAGTCACATTAAAGCCAGCCCAAATAGCAGGATTAGCCTGATCCGAAACCTTGATAAACCCCTTAATAGTGCTAGTAGAATCATCCCAAGTATCAATATCGGCCTGAATATCACCAGTCCCGTTCTCTGCGTCATCAATAATAATAAGATTTGCAGAGCTATAACTAGAATTGTTAAAAGCGATCTTGCCTGCACCAGGGTCAGCATCAGAGGTAGCAGTGCTGAAAGTCATATCATAACCAGCCCCATCACCACGAACACCTTGAGCCCCTGTCGCCCCTGTTGCACCTGTCGCCCCTGTCGCCCCTGTTGGGCCAACAGCGCCATCGCAAACAATCTTATCCCACTTTCCGCTATCGGAGTTACTAGCGATAGGAAGACTTCCGCTAGAAGTATGAGCAGTATTGCAAACATAAAAGCAATTAGGAGCTGGATTGGTATCCTTAACAACGTCATTCACAACATAAGGCGTGGAAGCAGACCAAGTACCTTTGTCTGACCACACACCCTGAATTGCAGACAACGTAGTCCCGGTGCTATTAAAACCAAGCACCTTGCTCTGACGATTAGCTGCTACCTCAGAGATCCGCATGCTGGGCCTGTCTGTTGTTTTCATGGTATCGTCAACACCAAACAAACTATCCAAACGGTCATCGTTGCGAACCACATGCATACTCGCACGATCCAAGGCGCGCCCAATATTCACAGAAGGAAGAGTGCTAAAAGCAGTAAAAGAAGTAGATTGAGTTTGAGGAACATTCTGCACAAACAATATGTCCACATCAGTCCCCGGAGCAGAGCCAAAAACCACATTGCCAGTCCCCGGATAAGAGGACACAGACAAGGTATAATGCGAAGATATGGTCTTTAAGGTCTTATCAAGATAGACGCTAATATCACCCGCAGCAGTAATCGGGAAAGTAAAAGCAAAAGAAGTGGTGGAATTATCACCAGTATGTTCGTTTCTTGCAGTTTCAACAGTTTGAGTCATTTCGTAAACCTCATCGAGTGTCAGAATTAGGCAACTGGGATTCCAACAAAACCTTTATATCATTCGGTAGGTTCATTGGCAACTTGTCATTCTCAAGCGCATCCTTCTGATTTTGGATGTCCTCCTCAAGCTTAACAATCAAGTCCTCATGCTTGTCAAGAACCAGAAGACCAGCTCTCTGTTTGTAAAAGTCGTAAACCCCCTTCAGCATCGCATATCTTTGCCCATCAGGCCCGATCTTATTATCAGCGTCTTGATAAGCTTTGCTCAAAACAAGATCACGCATGGCAATCATAAACTCTTGCTCCTGCCCATCAATGCTAGTCGCAGTAGCCTTCTGCATGTTCCTCTGGTACTCAACAAACTGCTCAGCATTAAGATCCACAGTCCCCCCACCAAAACTTATTTTAGGCTCAAACTGCCCACGGTGGAACCCATTCATCAAGAATTCCTGAAATACACTGGAGTCATTTCGAGCGTCCGCAGAGCGAACCCTTGGAACATTCCAAAAAGAACCTATAGTAACAGGAGGGCGGACACCAGCCTCAATACCGTACCCGTCAAACTGAGGAATATCTTCACGATAGCGAGGGTCAAGAGCCGCAATCTGAGCATAACGCTGCTTAAACCAAAGATGGGTAGGCGCCAAATTTGGGTCAAAGGTCTTGAGATCCCGCTTTCTCCCCGCAAATGTGTTCGAAATATCCTTAGCTATCTTTGGGATCAAAGCATCGGCCAAGTTCTCAACAATATCATCGCCCCCAGTATTCATAGCGTCGATAATCTGGAAAACCCCGTTAAAATATTGGCGGTTTAAAAGATTCGACCCTACATCCTCAGCCAATATCTGGAGTAAATGCCTCGTATTCTCAGGATCGTCTATGCGTTGAACAGCCTCAAGGGTATTAACGATTAAAGAAATATTCGTAGCAAAGGGCTCCAGCGCAGAATAAGAGATATATTTACCAGCGTCAGGCTTAAACCGAGCCCCCTCAGCCTCGTCAATGATCGCCTTATTGATGCTCTTGCCGTCATGGATTACATTGCCAATAATACGACCAAAATGACCCTTAGTTTTCCATTCCACGGTAACATTTTTGCCAAGAATCATGTTTTTTAACTTAGCGGTAGCGGCAGGGCCAAGACGTTGATTCTTCTCATCAGCATTCACATTCTTAAAGCGAATCTCGTGCAAAGTCCCATTCGCGTCCTGAACAGTCGCAGTATCAGCATCGTCCACATGGATAACCTTGCCAGCAATACTCTTATCCGAAGGGAGATTGTTCATAGTCCGGACAACCCAAGAATCGCCAGAAGCCAGTATCGAATTACTCTGATGGCCAACACGCCGTAACTCATCCAGCGGAAGCCCCCTGCCAGAGTCACCAGTAATCCGACCAGCGCTCCAGCCAGACCAAACCTGCTGAAGAACCATCCAACCCAAAGCTGTCTGAGCTATAGCAATCTGCCTTTGAGCCCCACCAGCCTCATACATAGACTTAAATTTAGGAGAAAAAAGAGGAGCCACAGGGCTATTCGCCAAAAAGGAGTCAAACATGCTCGCCTGAGACCGGATAAAAGGGAAAATAACCCGCAAACCCGGATAGTTATCCACCCAAACTCGGAACCCCTCAGACTTTTCAAGCTTCTCTGTAAACGCAACCATGTCCGCAAACTGCTCAGACATCTCAGTAATTTCTTTCGGAGTCTTCCGGAGAAGCTCCTCCATCATCTCCTTGGACTCAATGGGGCCCAAACCAGCACGATCAACATGCAATTGCGCCTGATAGTGCTTTTCAAAGTTAGAAGCAACCTGTTTGTTAAACTCATCAAAAGTTCCATAAACATTCTGGAAACTGCGCATTATGTTACCAAGCGCATTAAAGGCAAACTCCATCGGGCCAGCCAAAGAGATCGCGTCTTGAGTGCCATAGCGCACCGCCTTATCCAAAGACTCAATCAGGGGCCTCATAACCTCACCAGTAAGAGCCTTTTGGTGAAACTTCTCAAACTTCTGGCGCGAAAAATGCAACTCAGGGTCTTTAAGAATACCAATTCTAGCAAGGTTCCGTATCATAGGATAAACACTATTCGCAAAAGCCTTACCATACCCCTGCATCCCGGCCATCAAAGCAGAGAAACTCGCCTGATCCTGAGCCTCGCCAAATTTAGGGGGCCCTTTAAGAGCCCGGACACCATGACCATAAGCCGCAGCTAAAGCCCGGACAGGAAACTGATAGACAAGAAAGGCGTGTGATCCTATACCCGCAGCACCCATAGAGTCGATACCAGAAAGAATTGCGTTATAATAAGATTCTAGAAAAGCGTCAAACATCCCCGGCTTGCCAGCCTCGCTAACAAGGGCGCGAAACTGCTCAGGACTTTGCAGGGTATTCAGACGAGCTGCGATATCAACCCCATCAGCATCAGGGATAGTCTTTCTCATCTCAGCAAGCATCTCGGCCGCCTGAGCATTATAATTCCTCCCGCCCCCAAAATCAGAAAGAGCGAGGTTCCGTTCCATCTCCTTCGTGTTAAAAGAACGCCCAAACCAGCCCACAGAATCCTTGGCCAGCATCTCAATATCAGCAGCACGAGCCAAGGCCACAGGGAGCTGGGCTATAGCATTATGATCCCCACGCTTCACAGCCTCCATCAAGCCGTACACATGGTTGCCGCTAATTGACCGCAAAATTTCAATAGCTACCTGCTCTTCCTTAGTCCTAGCCCCTTGGGCTAAAGACTGGGAGATAAAACCATCAGCATCATCCTTCAAAGCAGCCTTGGTTTTGCCAAGAACCTCAATAACTTCTTTCTTCGCTCTTTGAGACCCAAAAGAAGTCCCAGTAGAAGCCTCATGCTTGAGGCGATTCACAACCCTGCCAATCTCAGCAATCATCCCCTTCGTCCCGCCAACAGACTTGAGGCTTACCCCAAACTGGGAAATATTAAAGGGTTTGCCATTAGCAATAATCCTATGTACAAAGCGCTCTGCCCCGTCATGGAGGCCAGTCTTTGACTTTGCGATTGCGGCCTCAAGCTCCTTCACAGCCTTACGAGCATCACGAGCACCCTTCTCAAGCTCAGAACGCTTTTTAAGAGTCTCTTCGACCTCACCAATCAAGCCCTGCACCTCAGCAGTATCATCAGCAGTCTTCGTAGGATCAGCCTCAAGCTCATCAAGCTGTCGCTTTAAATCGGGAAGAGGCTCCTTGATCTGGGCTTTTGTCCCGTGGGTTTTCTGGTGCGCCTTGAGATCAGATGCCGAATCAGAAGCAAGCTGCTCAACGCCCTTTTTCGCCTCTACCAATGGGGAATCCCCAATCTCCTTGCGCAATTCACCAGAAGACTCATCAAACTGAGCCTTCCGCTTTAAAAGCTTATTAGCATCACGACTGGCCTTCCAAACACGAGCAGCAGTCATGACAGCTTCGAACGGAACCCCGACAAGCGCCTCAGCAAAAAACGCCTTGGTGCGCTTCATCATTGGGGAGTCGCCCTCCATGTCAGGAAGCGCAGACAATAGATCTTGTACCGAAGGGGGCAAAGCATTAAACAAATTCAAGCCGACCTCATGTTTCTGAGCCAAATCTCGCACAACGGCAGCTATATTTTCCTCGTCTGGGCCAAAAACAGTAGCTCCAGCACCACCACCAGCGATAGCACCCCTCGCAGTCACCTTCGCGGAGGTTAAGGCTTTGCCAGCCAGCCCAGCCACATTTTCAATCTTATCAAGCTTCGCAAGATTCAAAAGCTTCGAAGTGTTAGCCATGCCAACCATAAACTTGCTCATAGTCCCAAAGAAGTTAGAGATAGGGCCAGTATCTTCACCCCCAAACTCAGGAATAGAAGGTAGAGATTCCAAAATTTCCTTCCCGGCAGTAGTGTCTATCCCCATATGACGAGCAGACCACTCAGCAAAATCATTAATGGCGCGACCTGTCTCGACAACAGCATCAGCGCTATCCAGAACAATCTGTTTGGGGATGCTAGACAAATCAGACAACAAGGAAATATCCTTCTCCTCTGGAGCCTTGGACTCAAAAGGCTTCTCGGGAGCAGTCGCCAAAGGCTTTGGCTCTTCAACTATTCCCTGAGGAGTACGCTCCAAGCGCAAAAGTGCATCTAAGTTATCACGGGCAACCCTATCTGTTAGCACGTTCTCTATATCTGTCATCTATTCTGACCTTTCTTAGCTTTCTCTGCCTCTTCTATCCAATACAAATACCGGGCAATATCTCGCGCAACATCCACAACCTCAACTGAATCCGGTATGTTATCCGCGAAGTCACCAAAACCAACAAAATGCATACCTCCATCAACAAACCGCTGTAATGCTTCCTGAACAATGGCAATCTGGTCTGGGGAAAACTGTCCCAACCGGGCTTCTAAACTATCCATCGGGGCTAAAGCACCAGACTCAGCAGGAGCAAACGGCATTTCTGTAATACCAAACTGTTCAAGAATCGTAGCTGGGGGTTCCCTAGGAACAGAAGGCACATCAAAAGAAGAACGCCCCGATAATTCAGGCCCAACTCGCCCTTGGGATTCTGTCTCTACAACAGGAGTTTCCCTAGGGCTTACCGCCTTCTCTTTTATTGCAGTCTGCATCCTCTCGCGCTCCAAATCGGCCAAACGCCGCTTCCTGTCAGCAATACCACGTTGCTCGCCACGATTTGCAGCCTTCAAGCCCCTCCACATATCAGGCTGGATATGTTTCGAGAAGGCATCCAGAAATCCCAAATCAGCTCTATCTAGAGAGCCCGCTCGAAGTTGCTTCTGCTCATTTAAACGAACAGCCCTCGCAGTTATTCCAGCAAGCCTACGCTGCTTCGCCTTATGAAGATCAAGAATAAACTGCTCTTCGGCAGTCAACTCTAAAATGCCCTGCTCCTTAATAAAGGAAGCTTCCTCAAGAGAAGCGGGATCAATAGAGATTATCGTCGGATCGCCATGCTTGCCTTTTAAGATATTTGCCATAGCAATCTGGCCAATCTCAGTCTCGTCTATGCGAGAATTTGGGTTTGCCTTTACCCAATTACGGGTCAGATTTTCTATAGCAGTGCTCATAACGAGAGGCAGATCACCAACAAGCTCAGGGAGGTCGGGGCTACCACCGCCAGCAAGCTTCCTTGCAAGGACAGCATTCAAGTCTCCGCCTTTAACAGCCCGACCATTAATAGCCTTGCTTATAGAGGCCTTGATCCGCCCAATAGCAGCCTCAATACTTGAGTTCGCAGGCGTTGTTATCTTGCGAGTATATTCAAGATAATCCGACAGTTGGGAAACATGTAATTTGTTAGGATCAAAACTCCTCAACTCTGCATCAATATCATCAAAAGAAACAGGTTTTCCAGCAAGCTCAGCCTTCATCGCTATACGTTGCATATTAAACTTAAGTTTCTCAAACAAAAATTCTTGATTAGCATTCGGCTTGGTAGAATCATGCTTAAGACCTTTAACCCAATTAAGCAAAGCTCCCGGATTGTTAATATCAGATTTGAAAATCTTTGCAGAAGCGGCTGCGATACGACCGGGAGTATTCTTATGCTGGGTCAAAGGATTAAGGGAGTCTTGGAATATACCCATAATCGACTCATAAGCAGACTTGCGTGACTGCTTTTCTAAGGAAGCCTGTCTTGCACTGAAAGCCGAGCTAAAGGCAATGCGAGTATCACGGATAAAAGCAGCCTCGCCACCTTGAGTCGCGTTGTATAAATTCTTAAAGTCCCCACGCTTAATAATCCGAACCAAATCATTAATGGTAGAAACCTCAGGATGCGTAGTAAAAGTTCCATCCCCAGCAGCGACATTAACCATCTCATCAATAATTCGATTATAGGCTGCAGTGTTCGCTCTTTTCATACCACTAGCAGTCCGAAGCGCAAGCTTATCAGGATTACAAGCTGGGTTATTCGGGCAGCGAACCTTCAGCTCCTTATAATACGCCGTGACAATACCAAGCCCAGCCAAAACACCATTAGGGTTAGTAGAGACATTATCAAGGGCAGCCTCCTCGCGGGTAACCTCACGAGCCACAAGCTCAGACTTCATTAAAAGCCTTGATGTCTTTGAGGCATTGCGACTAATAGCGCCACGAGAAGCAAGCAACATCTTATCCATCCGGACTTGATTCTCTGGCAATAAATTCTGAATGGCTGGGTCTTCAGAAATAAAACCAGCGACATGTTCCTGATGCCTGCCATCAGCATGAGCCCTAAATTCCCCAAAAGGGATTCCTCCAGCTCCAGCATCTAAGTCCTGCGCAATTTCTAGCTCATCATCAAGAAGATTCTGCTGAAGCCTCTCAAGGGCAACCTCATCCTCAGCCTTCCTAGCCTGAAGCCCATACTTAAAACCAATCTGACTAACATTGCTAAGAGCCTGCCCAAACCCACTACGACCAACTTCCAAAGGAACCTTCGGAGATGGCAAGGGTTGAAAATCAAGAATATCCCTAGTACGCGGTATCTGAGCCATAAACAATCCTCTAAACTAAATTACTATCCTTTAGAAACACTAGCAGCGCCTTGCAAGAGAGAAGCCCCTTGGCTCATCGCCGAACCATACGCCTGAGAACGCGCAGCATTACCACGAGCTACTTCAATCGCAGCAGCAGACCGCGTTTGATGCGCAACCTCAAAACCAGTCGCTATCAAGGTTTGCTGATTTACTTCAGCTCGATAATCATCCTCTGCCTCAACGATAAGAGGAGAGCCCTCCCCAATATCAACGCCAGAAGCCGCATAAGCAACACGAGCCATACGCCTCTCACGATCACGTTGTATCTTAGCAATCTCAGCCCTTCTCTCAGCAGCTTCCTGCTCTCGCTTCGCCTGCTGTCTCATCCTCTCAGCATTTGCCTTGGCAATCTTGGCCTGAGTCTGCCCAGACTGCATTGTGGCGTAAACGCCCATCATGCCAACCAAGATAGAGCCAACCAAAAGAGCGGTTACAGGGTCAAAGCCAAACATCGCCATGACAAACATGATCTTCATCATCTTCCAACGCCAAGCTTTGAATCTACTTAACATACATTTTCCTATACATAAAGTGATCAAGGCCGTCAGGGCCAAAACCCGCTAACTTCGATTCAAGCTCAAAACCAAGAGACTCAATCCAAGACAGATTAGCATGAGAAAAACAAGGAACGGTAGCCTGAATTCTTCGTAAAGAATGAGTTTTTGCTAAAATATCCATATAACGACCAACATTCCGATGCATAAAAAAACGGTGCTTCTTAACACCAGTCCCCAGAATAACCCAAGCCTGAGCAACCCCTTCCCAAAGAGGCGAAACACCAGCGACCCCAATCACCTCAGGCAACAAACCAGCAGTCCTAGCGAGCCCAGTAAAAGCCATATCGGCACGCACCTGAGACCAATCAATCGCATGGTCATAACCAGTAACTATCAACTTCCTATGTTCATCCCGATAAGGCTCCACCCACCTATTCGGACTCTCCATAAACTTCCCCAACATCAAGTTCACCAAAAATAGCATGAATGGTCATGGGATACGGATCATTCTGCACAACAGCAATAAAGCCATCAGGATCATAATCCGTAACATCCAAAATCTTGTCCCCCGTAAATAAAGGTCGATTTTGGTTCATGGTCATATCAGCCTCCTCATACTCGATGACATCACCATTCACAGTACCACCCAAAGAATCCTCCAATCGCAAACCAATCTGACTCCAACGCTTTCTCTTCGCCTGAGTCATGCCCTGAGGAGAACCAAACTCTGGACGCACAGGCGTTAACTTCGAGGAAAACAACAAGCCAGCAAAACCATCATAAACCAATTCCCCATTAGGAATCGTAATAGAACCCCCAGCAGGAGTCATAGGGCCATGCACAACCGTAGAGCGATCAACGAAATACACGCCAGTCTCAGCATTCAAATGGCCAATCCCAGAAATGCTATTAACGCCCTTATGCGATGTCCCACTAGAAACATAATCAGCATACCCACTCGCATTGATATTAACAGGAGTCGGGTCAATAGTCTGTAATTCAAACGTGTTAGTCGTTTTATTATTAACCGTAAAAAGAACATTGTTAAGCTCAGTCATACCGACAACGCCTTTAATATAAATCCTATCGCCGTCAGAATAACCATGACCGGAAGCTGTAACCACAGGAGGATTGGCTGTAGTAATGCCAGTAATAGTAACGCCATTATCCAAAACCAAACCCTGATCAACACAAATATTAGGATTAAGGTATTGAACAGAGCGCACCTCTGCACCATTAATCCAACTACGCACAATCACCCACACCTGATCCACGCCATTGGCAGGGTCTGGAATCGTAGCAACAGACTCAATAGTTGGCCGAGCCCCGGCACGAGTCATAGCCAAGGGATGCCGATGCCAAGCAATAACCTTCTGGTCTGGTAAATATGTCATACCTATCAACTCGCCAGTATCAGTAGAACACCACACAATAGAATCAATATCCTGTTGGTAGCTCAACTGGGTAATACCATTGTTTGTAATATGCTGAGCAAGCAAAGTAAGGTCAGGAGCCAAGAAACTATCAGTCTGAAAGTTAAAAACCATCTCGCGAATCTTCTTACCACCACGGGTCACAAACAATAACGCAATCCCAGCATTAACAGGCGCGACAGAAGAAGAACCAAAAGCAGACTGCAAACGCACATCAATGCTAGTAGGAGTAATAGCGTTTTCAACACCACCGTTAGCACTATGCTCACTACCATAAGTCCCGACCAAAAAATCCTTAGCAGCAGCAAGCCACTGAATGGTATCTAAGGAGTCTGCGGCAATAGTAAACTGCAAAGCATTATCAGCATCTCCAGTACGCTGATCCATGTTTTCGAAGTCGCCAGTGGCAGAAGCCCAAAACGCCTGAGGCTTATCTGTAGTGCCTCCCCAGTACAAACGCTGTTGATAAAAAGTAACAGCTCCGGGATAACTGTTGGTAGCAATAGTTCCACCACTATCACGCTTAACCTTAATATTGGTGATGCGAGCATTCCCCTCAACAGTGCTTCTAAACTGAAGGAAATTCGCGCTGGTATTGCCAGTAAAAGCAACCTCATGAAAACCCGGAGTATAAGTTTGCGCAGCCAAAACATTCACAGCGCCAGAGGTAGTCCCAATACGGACATCTATAGCAGAGTCACCAGCCGCACTATTAAAAATATCAATATAGTTAAAAGAAAGAGTATAAGTAGTCGCAACCAAAGTCCCCAAGTTTTGCTCGGCAATAGCATTCCCAGAGCCAGCACTATCAAGCTCTAAAATCCCGCCACCCCCTTCAATATGGTTATCAGCATTGGTAGAGGCATCAGTCCAGCCACTCAGATCAACCTCGAAGCCACCGTTAGTAACCTCGTTTGAAACAGAAACAAAGTCATCGGGGGTTTTGCTAAAACTCACATCAGCAATAGCCCAAGATGTATGAGAAGACCTCGTAATTTTACGGGGAGGATAACTCTTATGAGCGATATACATTGTGTCCGCAGATTGAGCAACCTTCAGGTCAAACAAGTCAGCAGTCACATAAGTAGTAGCAACCTCAACTGGGGAACCCCCGCTTTCAACACGACCATTGTCCTTGTAGATACGAAAATATTGATGACCAAACTCAAGAACGTAAGCCTGCTCATCATTAAACTGAAAAGGGATCAAGCGAGCAACAGCGCCAGCAGTTTTAGTGTCGGCAACATAATGCGTGCCAGAACGGCGGGTCACACCACCCTCAGGCAAAACTATAAAGTTCTCCAACACCTCGCAACCGTGCTTATACTTCTCAAGATCAACACGACCCTTAAGACGATCAGAAATTTCCCCAGTATTAAAATGGGTATATATGGAAAAAGATTTTGCCATTAAGGTACGCTAATCCTCAAAGCTTCCTGTTGAACATCTCTACCACCGCTACGAACAGTAACAAGAGAAGTAGCCTGAACCTGAGGAGGAGTCCCCTCCTGAGCATCCACAGTCCGAGCTTCTTTAATCTTGTGCTCATAGAGTTTCCAAAAATCGCCAGCAACAGTACGAGAACCAGTAATCGGCAACGCAAGCTCAGCAGCCATACGAGCCTCAAAGGCCTCGATAAACAGCGCATCGAATTCTGTAACAGAGGTAATACGAGCAAGGTATAAAAGATTCACAGTCCCGTAGTTAGTCAACAAACTACGACCTTCAACCGCATGATCTATCGGAGCATCACCAGAATATGCCTGCACAACACGCAAGCAATAAGGATTCTCAGGTAAAGTAACCTGCTTAGACCAACCGAAAGAAGGATCGGCGACAGAAGAAGAAAGCTGAGCGCGAGTCATAGCAAAGTTCCACTTTGCATCACGAATCACCGCATCACGCACTTGCTCATAAATCGACTTACACCTGCGAGCGCGAGGCGTGTCATCATCCAAGGAAGAAATAGAGGCTGCGCCTAGCTTCTGCACAGCATTCGAGCAAAGCTCGCCAAAAGAAGCCATAAGCCCTCCTAAAAGAAGGGGGGACAAAAGCCCCCCCAACTCAGCTAAGAAACAATATACTCAACAACCATTGTGACATCACCAGCAGCAGCAGTAGCCGCCACAGTCTCAATCGTCAACGCAATCCAAAGCTGAACCTGAGGATCAGCAGAGAGACCACAGTCTTGCCACATATAATTGGCAACACCGTTAATGTTGAGAGTTTCGTAACGGAACTCCGTACCAGCAGTAACCGCAGCTTGAAGGACTGTAGACACAGTACCATAACAATCGCGATCAATAACCGCCTCGGCAGCATAACGAGTAGAACCGTCAGTAAAAGCGGTGTTCCCGTTATACACCCCAACGTCAGTCACCAGCGCAGGAGAACCATTTGAATCAAGATCATCATTATAAAGCTTGATACTTTTAATCTTCGCGCCAGAAGGAATCTCAGCAAGCATGATGATATCGTTATCATCAATGTCACCAGTCCCAGCAGCGATTGTGTCCATAAAAACACGAACCTTCCCGCCAGCAGAGCCGACCTCCCTCACAGAGCGAGGAGTCGTCTGACTATGCGCGAGCTTCGTCATTTCAACGCCATATGCAGTAGCCATTAGAAATACTCCTTATCAAAATTATTAATTAAATTATGCAGATTCATCACAAGCAATTTCTACAACTTTTTCGTCCTCAATGCGAACCGCACCAAGACTTGCTTCGAGATAGACTTGCATGGAGTAATTCTTATCTGCACGCTCAGTCATCCGAGTAACAGGTGAACCGTTCATGGCTAAGCCAAGACCGCTCTCTGCCCACGCCAGACAAAACCGAGTATTACCACTTTTAATAAGGCGAGTAGAAATAATCCACTTAAAGCCCATAAAAGTGTCGATGTCACCACCCATGAGAAGGCGAACCGAGTTGTAATCTGAGCTGGTAATATTTGCATCATTCAACAACGCCTCAAGCTGATCCGGGCCAATAGCAAAATAAATTGGCTCTTCGTGAACATCCACATCAGCATCAAGCAAAATCTTACGCGCATTAATAATCTTAGCGAGCGAAAGATCAGTCGAACCAACCGCCACCTTCTGTGCAGCAGGAAGAGCGACATTGCTGGTAGCATCATCAGCATCAATCGCCACAGCGTTACCGCGTGCCGCATCAATAATGATGTCATCCTTGGTGCGATTCAAAGACCAAAGAATTTGCTTCATGGTTGGAGATGTAGGGTCTTTTGCCATCTTCACTTTATCAGCAGTGTCGATCAAATCAGCACCACGATAAGTGTCAAAGGTAACTCGCCTACGAGAAAACGGGACTTCAGTCAACGGGGTATCTTCGTGCCGACTCGTTGCAAGTTGCAACGTCATCCCGTCCATGCGGTCAAAATGGAACGCCTTCGCATCATTCACCAACTCGTTGCGAACGGCTGCCCCAAACTTAGAAGGCTTCTGAGAGGCAAGATGGATAAAGGTATCCGTAAACTCCTGCTCAAAAGCCACATTGACAGTATTAGACATGACAATAACTCCTGAAAATTATGAATAAAATAAAAATCGAGAGTTATCCGAAAAACGGGCTCCCTGCAAAAACAAAAAACACAATGCAGGCTCTATTGAGTTGTCTGCCCTTCAACGCTAGAATTGTCCGTGATTTTCATCATACCGGGTTCTCGCGTACTTCTAGCCACTTTCTTTTTCTTAACCTTCCTCTTCGCCTTCTTCACACCGGGCTTCGCCCGTCCCACCTTTTTCGGTGGCAGGTTAGGCAGGACGGGGTCAGCCGTCGAGGAGGAGGAATCAGATGAGAGTGCCATAAACTCTCCCATCGGACAATACTTATACACATAAGTTGGACGACTTACAACTGTTTGATACTGTAAACACATAGAAGTCGCCCCCTCGTAATACCTACAAGCGTTACAAGATATAGCCTTAGCAGACATTTATTTCTCCGGATGAAGAATATTATAAAGCTTAGAAAGTTCTGCAACTGCACGACTATGATCAGGATGGTTGCCATCATTATACGCTTGATACAAATCGTGACTAGGATCATTCCTAATCGCATCAATCTCAACCCGAGCTGTTTCCGGGGACGAAATACCGCCACGCTTTACATCACCAGTAAACTGACCTTCAGAAAGTTTCGCCCCAACCTTGGAAAACAAACGTAAAAGGGTAGGGTCTCTATCAAGCCCGGTGGTCTGCATATGTTGCTTGTCGTCATCAGTAGCAACAGCATTAAACCCACGCACAGCCAAAGCAAGATTCTTGTCGTAATCAACAGTCCACTCATCACGAAGCTGACGCTCCGCCTCCATGTCATTCTTAACCTTCAAGTCCTCCATGTTACGCAAGCCATCCACACCCATCTTATTAAAATAATCTAAAGAAAATTTTACTTGTTTTTGCGTGAATCCCTGAGCGTGCGCAGCCTCCATAAAAGATTTTTGAGCTTCAACATTATAAGTATCCGATTCACCCTCAGCCACGGGCGGAATAAAATCAGGTCTCTCGTAAACATAGCCATCCGGTTTTTCAGGCCTTCCCAACTTATTATAGACATCATTCAAAGCCTCGGTATTGTCAAGATCAGAGGGAACCTTAATGGAATTCCCCATATAAGACTGCAACTCCTTATACCCTTTCGCAAGCGAAGAAACATCCTTGAATTTTTCAAGAGTAGCATCACCTTGGAACTCTTCGCCCAAACTACTCATCCATTCAGGGCCAGAAGTAGAAGCTGGCTCACCACCAGCAAGAGACCCAAGACCGGGGCTCGCCTCGTCAGATGCAGTAGCATCTGTCTCCTCAACCGTAACATCTTCAGACATAGATCACTCCTTTTTGCGATTATCGCGATTTAAATATGATTCCCGACGTTTCTTAATCTGCAAAAAAACTGAACGCTGGCCGTCCTTATATGAAGTCATATGCGGATCACCCGGCGTAAACACCACCTCATTCTGGTAAGCAGACTCAAGAACCTCATAAACTATTTTACCGTGCGGACTTTGGAAGGCTCTATAAAAGGCCTCGTCAAGATCCAATTCCTGCTGCGACTGCGTCTGCGGTTCCACCAACCACCCCACCTCCCTCCAAGGATTTAGCCAAAGGAGCCATCTGGTTAGCTACACCAGCAAGCCCCTCAATATCACTCTGAGCTTCCTGCTTCTGCTGCGCAGCAAGCAACTGTTCCTCAATCTGCCTTTGCTCTGCAACAGTATTAACAGCTTCAGGAGGAACGCCCATAAGAGGAGCAGCAACACGCTGCCACTCAGGTAAATTCATCACATGCAAAACCTTTGGGTCAATTTGACCATGTTGCATACCCATCTGAGCCCAACGCTGAACCGCCTGCACCTGAGCAAGCTTTTGAGCCCTAGACAACTGCCCAGTATAAACAATATCAATCTCTTCCAACCCGTCAAGCTCTGGCGGAGGATCAGAGACAGCACCAGAGCGAACCATCATCCCAGCGCAACGCTCAAGCATCCGACTCAACACTTCCGACTCAAAACGAGAAACGGTAGGGCCAAGCAAACGCTCGACCTCGCCACGACGAGTAATAACTTCCTCTGCAGTCATGTCACCCCTCTGCGGAAGCTTCAACTGATCAACCAAATAAATATCCTTAATAGAACCTTCTAGCTGGTCAGCCTTAAGGGAAGACAAATCCATCCTCATTTCCGCAGGCATCAAGCGCACATCCCGAGGATTGCGAGAATAAACAATAGCATTGGGGATCATCTGGACAGTGCCGACAAAACCCTCTTCACCAGAAAGAAGCGGTGGATTAATGGCCTTCTGCAAACCCATCAGCTCTTGGAAACGCAGCTCATTCAAGGTTTTAATATCAGCCATTGCAACTGCGGTTGGGCCACGCCCACGAGTTTCGCCAGAAGCTTTATCCCAACGGCCGACAAAAAACGGGAACTCATGAAAACCAGAATCCCCAACAACAGCTCTGGCATCTGCAATGATATCCAGAACAGTAAAAGGCATACCCGTGGTACGACCAATATCAGCGCTAGGCAAAGCTACGGAAACAAGCTTCACCATCGTATCGGGCTCCTTCTGCAAGAGCTTGTGGAATTTTTCCGGGATCTTGCCATTCTCACCAAAGTCCTGAAACAACTGGCGCACCGAAAGATCATACTCCCTAAAAACAGTATCAACCAAGCCCAGATAGTTTTCAGCAAAAGTAAAAGAACTAATAGGCAAAGCCTTGAAGTTGAACCCATTAAACCCGGAACGCTTCAAGCGCGCCTCTTCCAAGTACATGCAAATAGTCGCAAAAGAATTAAAATCCGCATATATCTCGTTAATCACAGAATAAAAATTAGACTGGGCAAGAGCAGAAAACACCTGCTGACCAAGATTGCGAAACCAATTCTGAACACTGACATTCTTCGCAAACTGGCGATAAGGACTATACTCAGGGATTTGATAACCAAACCATTCAATAGACTTAGGTGTCAACGTATCCGCCATAATCAAACCA